>ENA-OUOG01000262-OUOG01000262.1-marine-metagenome-genome-assembly--contig:-NODE-262-length-70025-cov-5.753646_pt1 | contig 70025 bp, 43 predicted proteins | sample MGYA00248635_ERZ508505 | MGnify/ENA primary metagenome ERZ508505 (study PRJEB26176, sample SAMN06267871) | marine metagenome | isolation source: Saanich Inlet, British Columbia, Canada | place: Pacific... | reverse complement strand
TTCCGACGTCGCGACCGAATCGCGCGACGTTCGCCGGCGGATCGAGACCCGGGGCGACCGGGTCGAGCCCGGGACCCGATCGAGATGGCGCGTGTGCCTCTGCGAAGGCGAATCATCGAACTGAGCCTTCCCCCGGCCCCGCCTCCGCGCCCCCCCGGCCGGCGTCGCCGGCGGAGCGCGGCGCTTCCGGTACGACCGAAAACAAAAAAAATGCGCGAGACGAAAACGAAAAGAAAGAGGCGACGCGCTTGTTTCGCGCGGCGCGCGTCTCGCCCGGGGACGCGAACGGCCACTGCGAGCTCGTGCGCGCGGTCTCTTTCGCGGGTGCCGACTCGTTCGTCACCGGGGGGTGGGACGGGTGCGTGCGTCGCTGGGCGTGGTCGCGAGACGGTCGGCGCGTCTACTCGGCCGGGCCGCTGGCGGCGCACGCCGACCGCGTCGAGTTTGTCGACGCCGTGAAACAACGCGACGGCGTCATCGACTCGCGCCGCGCGGGTCTCGTCGTCACCGGCGGGCGCGACTGCTCGCTCCGGGTGTACGACATCGAGGCCGCGTCGCCGGCGCCGCTGCGGAAGACGTACACGTACGAGAGCGTGAGCGCCGGGTGCGTGAACACGAACGGCGTCGATGTGTTCGTGGGCGCGCGAAGCGGCGCCGCGAGCGTGTTCGACGTCGAGACTGGACAGAAAAAGCTCGTCTTTTCGTCGGGAAAAAGCGCCGGCGCCGCGCACGACCTAGAGGTCACCGCGGCGACGGCGACGTCTCATCACGGGGTGTCGTTCGTGTCCGGCGGCGCGGACGGGGTCGTCAAGGGATGGGACACGCGCGTGAGTGATCGGTGCGCGTTCGAGATTTCTCTTCGCGACGCTCTGAGCGGTCGCGAAAACGCGTCGAAAATGCGCGTGTACTCCGTGGCGGCGGACGACGTTTCCGTCTTCGTCGGCGGGTTCGCCGGATCGATTTTCGCGTTCGACGCGAGGAAGTTACCGTCTCTCGACGACCGTGTATCGACGTCTTCGTCCGTTCGCGATGCGATGACGACGATACCCAACGCGCCCTCGCGAAGACACGGGGGGGCGCTTCGAGCGCCCGTCGCGGGTTTGGCGCGCGCGCGTCTCGACGCGCGAAACGACGCGCTCTTCTCGACGGCGGCGTACTTCGACGTATCTCGCGAGTCGACGCAAAACGCGGATTTCGATGAAAAAGCGCGCGGGTGCGTGCGGGTGTTTTCCGTGCCAAAAAACGACGCCGACGTGACGGAGACGTGCGCGTTGCCCAACTTCGGCGGGGGGCTCGTGACTTGTCTCGGCGTGCGAGATTTTAACGACGAAGACAAAGACGAAGGGGTGGCGATCGTCGCCGGCGACGTCGACGGCGGCGTCTCCGCGTGGCGATCGATCGCCGGAGATCCGGCGGACGCGGAGGATGAAGAAACGGACCGAGACGCGCTCTCGGCGGAAGGCTTTTCTTTTCCGTCGGAGACAAACGCGGCGGCGAACGCGGAGCCGGAACCTTTGACGGAAACCTCTGACCGCTTCACGGTGAGTGCTGTTCGTTGGGACGCCGAGCGCGTTCGCGGGGTGCGTTTCGGGTTCGCGCGGGACGACTCGGACGCCTCCGAAGACGACTCGGAGGGGGAGGGGGACGGGGACGACGCGTGACGGGTTCGGGATCGATCGCGAAAAGCCGCTCGAAAAAAAAAACCGCATTTGGACCGTCGGTTTTTGCCGTTGCTGTTTGGTGTAAGTTCGAGGCGATTTCAGAAAAAACCGTGTGACTAAATGCCCGTACACAAAAAACACGAGTGATGCCAAATTCGGCTCGTTCGCTTTTTTTCGAGCGCGCGGCCTGTTGACTGCGGCGGTTCTTCCCCGAACACGGGTGTCCCGACCCGTCCGCTTCAGATATCCCGGCGCCGCGCACGCGAGCCGCCACGGAGGAGCCTTCCGCAGGAAGCCTTCCGACGGAGACCGCGCGGGATCCGCACCGGTATCGCACCCGGCCGCATCCGCAACGCCCGATCGATTCGAGTTCGATTTTAGCCGTTTACGTCGGGTCCCTCGGGTTGGACGTCACGTCCGAGACCAGCGCCTGCTCAGACGGTCACGCACGCCGCACGCTCGCCGTTCGTGACCGCTCGCGATGGGTGCCGGCGCCTCCACCGAGTTCAACGCCGAGGCCATCCTCGCGGACGAGGGCGACCCCACCGAGCCGGTCGCCGACGAGGGCTACGACTCGGACCTCGCGGGCGATGTGCGCGCTTTGGCGGACCACCGCCCGCCTCGGGACCAGGCTAAGCCCGAGGTGGACGCCACGCGCGGCCGCCTGAGCATGTACCCCGAGGTGGGAGGCAAAGCCGCGAAGCTCCCCTGCGCCGAGCACATCAAGAAGCCGGATAACTACCCGTTCGACCCCCCCGCGGACGCGCTGAAGCTCCCGGACGACACGCTCAAGCTCGAGTTCGTGCACGGGTACCGCGCGCACGACGTGCGCGCCAACCTCGCGTACGACAACCGGGGACAACTCGTGTTCCCCGCGGCGGCGCTGGGCGTGGTGATGGACCCGAAGACGCGCAAGCAAAAATTCTTCGACCTGCACACGGACGACGTCCTGGCGCTCGCCATGCACCCCACCGGCGCGGTGGTGGCGACCTCGCAGGTTGGCGATGGGTCGCCCATCCACGTCTGGCGCACCGCGGATTGCGCGCGCGTCGCCACCATCTTCCCCAAGCACGGCAAAGCCACGCTCCACCTGGCGTTCTCCCAGGACGGTTATAATTTGGCAGCGGTGGGCGCGGACGAGCTGCACACCGTGGACGTGTACGACTGGGAGAGCAACGCGCAGAAGAAGAACGCCACGAAACACGCGCACCTCCCCGACGCGCCGTATTACGCCGGGAAACTTTTGGCGACGGAGCAATTCGGCCGCGCCGCGCCGTACGTCGTCAAGTTCAACCCGGTGGACGGCCGGTTAGTGATCGGCGGACGCCTGTGCTTGAAGTTCTACGTCATCGACGGAGACGCGCTGCGATGCACGCCCGCCGCCTACGCGCACGGCGCGCGCAAAGGGTACGCGCAGGCTTCGATTTTGTCCCTCACGTTTCTGCCCGACGGCTCGACGTTCGGCGGGACGCTCAAGGGCGACGTGTACAAGTACGAGGAGGGGGGCGCGCGCGCGGTGCGCAAGTTCGCGCACCTGCACCACGGCCCGATCCACGACCTTACGTTCACCGGGAAGGTGCTCGTGAGCGCCGGAAAGGACGGCAAGGTGAAGATGTGGAGCGTGTTCATGCAGGGCGACTTCCAGCTGAGCATCGCCAAGGTTGCCGAGACGCTTCTGGATGAGCGATGGGCGCCGTTGAGTTACAACAACGGCAAGACGCCGTGCGTTCGCGCGGTGGCTTCGACGCCGGACGCGCGCACACTGGCGGTGGGTATCTCGACGTCGGAGATTTACGAGTTTTCCCTCGACGTCGTCGGGGACTATCTGCAGAAGGAAGAGCTCGCGATGAGATCGGCGCGCTTGACGTTGCAGGGCCACTGCGGATTCGTCGACCACAAGACGGGCGCGGACGAGGGCGACGTCTGGGCGGTGGCGACGCACCCCAAGCTGCCGTTCTTCGCCACCGTCGGCGAGGACCGCTCCGTGCGCGTCTGGTCGCTCAAGGAGAAGAAAATGTTAAGACACGCGCGTCTGCCCGCCAAGGGTAGAAGCGTCGCGTGGCACCCCATGGGCGGCGCGGGAACCGACCACGTCGCCGTCGGGTGTCTAAACGGCAAAGTCGTGGTGGTGGACGTCGAGCGAGGAGGCACCGTCGCCGCCGCGCAGCACGCGCCCGAGGGCTCGCCCGTGCTGGCGCTCAAGTACTCGCCCTGCGGCAAGTTCCTGGGGCTGGCGTGCGGCGACGGGCGCTTCCGCGTGTTGGACGTGCACTGCGGGTACAAGCTCGTGGACCAAACAGACGTCGTGTCCGATTTCGCGGGCGAGACGTTGCTCGGGAAACCGGCGGCGTCCAGTAAGCGCGCGGACGCCGGCGACGAAGCCATGACGCACGTGGACTGGTCGGTGGACTCGCGTTTTGTGCAGATCAACACCGCTGGCGGCGGCTTGAAGTTCTTCACCGCGCCGCAATGCGACGCCGTGGCGTCCAACGCCCCCGAGATTCTCGGAACGGACTGGCACACCTGGACGCTTCCGTACGGCTGGGCCAGCCAGGGCGTCTGGGCGCCCACCGCTGAAGTCGGCGATATAAACGCCGTGGCGCGGTGTAACCAGGGCGACTGGATCGCGAACGAGCGCGTTTTAGCGGTGGCGGACGATTTCGGGTTCGTGCGGTTAACGAAGTACCCCGCGAACGTGGGCGTGAGCAACGAGCGGGCGTACCGCGGGCACAGCGCGCGAGTGACGTCTTGTTTGTTTAGCGCTAGCGATAAGTGGCTGGTCACCACGGGCGGCGCCGACCGGTGCGTCTTCGTGTGGCGGCACAAAGATCCCGACGGCCCGGCGGAGGGGCCGGACGGCCCGAAGCCGCCCACCACGCAGCTCGACAAGCTGAAGCTGGCGCAGAAGACCAAGCCGCCCAGCCCCACCGCGGTGATTGACCTGGATGCAGAGGAGGCGGACACGGACACGGACTCGGAAGACGAGACGGAGTACCTCGGCGGTAAGGCGGCGAGCGCCAAGGTGATGGTGCAGTCCGGGATGGAGGGGGGCGTCGCGGTGTTCACCCCGGTCAACGCCGAGAACGGCGTTCCGAACCCGTACAAGAACCACTCGCTCGCTGAGCTCGGGTGTAGACGCGGGTACAAAAGCCCGATGATCGGCAAGCCCGTGCTGGCGCAGACGCACGTGCCGTCGTGGTGGCGCAAGGAGAGCACGAGTTACGACAAACCCAAGTCGCAGCTGAGACTGGCTTGGGCGTACGGCTACCGCGGCCACGACGCTCGGCAGAATTGCTTCTACAACGCCAAGGGCGAGGTGGTGTACCACACCGCCGCGCTCGGCGTGGTGTACAACCCCATCTACGAGACGCAGAAGCACATCACGGACGACCCCGAGAGCGACGACGTCGCGGAGGGCAACACGGATGACATCCTGTGCCTGGCGCGGCACCCGGATAAGTCCACGTTCGCGACTGGTGAAATCGGGAGAAAACCGAAAATCGCGGTGTGGTCGTCGGACGACTGCAAGGCGATTTCTATCCTGCAGGGTTTCCACCGCAACGCGGTGGTGGCGCTGTGCTTCTCGCCGTGCGGGCGGTACCTGGCGAGCGTCGGGCAGGACCTGGACCACTCCGTCGCCATCTACGACTGGAAGAAGGAGGAGCTGCTCGCCACCTACGCGGGGGACAAGGGGAAGATTCTGGGCATCAACTGGAACGCCGACTCGGGGACGCTCGTGACCACCGGCGTGAAACACGTCAAGTTCGTTTTCAACGCGTGGAACAAGGAGCGCCCCATCGAGAAGGGCACGGTTTTTAAACCGAAGAAGGCGGTTTTCGGGTCCATGGGCAAGTGGCAGAACTTCTACACCAGCGCCTTCACGGGCGGCGACGTCTCGGTCGTCGGCACGCAGAAGGGTCAGCTGTACGTCTTCGAGGCGCACAAACTGGCCCGGGTAATACCTCAAGCGCACAAGGGCAAGGTCACCGCCGTGTTTTGTCTGAAAGAGCACAACGTGCTCTTGTCCGGTGGCGACGACGGCGTGGTGCGTTTCTGGCGCGCGGACGACATGTCCCCTTTACACTCCATCCGCATCGAATCGCCCGTCTCGGGCGGCCCGGCCGCGATCAACTCCATCACCACCGACGTCAAGAGCAAAGCGCTGGTGGGCACTAAGTGCGGCGAGATTTGGGAGATTTCAGACGAAGCGCGCTTGTTGGTCGAGGCGCACGGCAAGGGCGAGCTCTGGGGCTTGGCGATCCACCCTAGCGACCCGCACAAGCTCGCGACCTGCTCCGACGACGGCACCGTGCGTCTGTGGAACATCGTTCCGGGCAAAACGAGAGAGGTGTACGCGCGCGCGTGGCCGCGCAAGGAGGATGCCAAGAAGATTGAAAACAGCTCGTTCAACACCGGCTGCGTGCGGAGCGTCGCGTGGCACCCCGACGGCAACTCGCTGGCGGTCGGGACGGTGGCCGGTAAGGTTCACGTGTACGAGCTGTACAGCTACAAGGGTACGTACCGATTAACGTGCATCAAGGAGCTTGATATGCGCAACGAGTGGATCAGCGATATCAAGTACTCGCCGTGCACCCCGGACGACCCCTCCGGCGGCCGGTACCTCGCCGTCGGGTCGCACGAAAACGCCGTGGACATTTACGACACGAAGAAACCCAACGCCGAGTACGAGCTCGTGGGAACGTGCCGGGGCCACTCCTCGTTCATCACGCACCTCGGCTGGAGCAAGGACGGGTCTGTTCTGTACACCAACTCGGGCGACTACGAACTTTTATACTGGTACGCGCCCAAGGGTGTGCAGATCGTGAACGGCGTGGACGTCAAGGATGTGACCTGGGCGGACACCACCGGCGTGTTGGGCTTTGAAACCACGGGGGTGTGGTACCGCGGAAGCGACGGCACGGATGTCAACTCCGCGGACGTTTCTGTAGTGCACGGCGACCACGGGTACCAGGAACGCGTGTTAGTGACCGGGGACGACCGAGGCATCGTGTCTCTGTTCCGCGCGCCCGCGCTCGGTGGAAAACCGAAGACGTACGGAGGGCACTCGTCGCACGTCGCGACGGTGAGGTTTTCCAAAGACGGCTCCACCGTCTTCTCCGCCGGCGGCGGCGACGGCACGGTGTGCCAGTGGGAGGTGATCCCGGAGGGAAGGCAGGTTGTGCCCGCGGGGGGGGAGGAGGTTCCCAAGCAGACCATAGAGCACGACGCGGAGGATATCAGCTGAGCGAAGATGCGTTGATTTTGTTATGTATTACCTTCGTACATGACGCGTACGCGGCGTACAAGCTTGACTCGACGTTTTTTTTGCTTTCGAACACACGCATCATGTCAGTCTGTCAGTGTTCACAAAAGTGCATGGGAGCGTAGAAGAGACGTTTCGGCCGATCCCGATCCCTTAGGGTTGCTCGTCTCTTCCCGACGCCGCGCGCGCTGCACTCGCGACCACGCACCGGCGCGTCGTTCGCGGAGCGGGCAGGCGAGCGCACCGGCGAAGGTTCCACCGCGGCCTCGCCCCTCGTGCCGTCCAGGACCCGCGCCCCGACGCTCCCGTCGCCCGCCATGTTCCGGAAGCTGGATGTCGCCAAGCTGGAGCAGACCAAGTCGTCGGTGGCTCGCGGGATCCGCGGGCGCATCGCGGAGCAGTACCCGCAGCTGGAGGACGAGGACGTGCTCGATGAGCTCATCCCCAAGAAGAGCGTGATGACCATCGCCAAGACCGCGGAGAAGAACGCTGTGATCGTGGTGGACGGCGCGCCTCTGTTCTTCCAGCTCAGGGACGGGCCGTACTTTCCCACGCTCAAGACGCTTCACAAGTACCCCGACATGATGCCCAAGCTCCGCGTGGACAAAGGCGCGATCAAGTTCGTGTTCCAGGGCGCCAACATCATGTGCCCCGGGCTGACGTCCCCGGGCGCGCAGATGCACGACGAGGTGGAGGAGGACACGCCCGTGGCCATCTACGCGGAGGACAAGACGCACGCGCTCGCCGTCGGGATCACCAAGATGAGCACGAAAGACATCGCGAAGGTGAACAAAGGCATCGGGGTGGATACCGTGCACCACCTGAACGACGGGCTGTGGGGAACGGACCGGATCGAGAGCTGATGATACGACAATAAGCGCGTTTACGTCTAGAGCTACGAGTCACGTGCGTCGTGCGCGCGGTGTTGAGAAAAACGTTTGTTCATTTGGAATCCTTCACGGGCGCCTTCGCGGCGTCCATCCCCCCCATGGCGTTTTTCTTCCCGTACTGCTTCTTCCCCACGGAGAACGGCAGGTACTTGTGCTTGATCATGTGCTTGATCTGCTGCTTCATGGTCATGAAGAACAGCATGCACCAGTACATGAGCAGGATGGGCCAGAACACCGGGACGTCGAACACGCTGAAGAACGTCATGAAAAACGCGTACACGAATGACCGGATGGACCGATGCCAAAACTTAAACTCCGGCAACCGCCGGACGAAGGGCTTGAACTCCTCGTTTCCTTTCGTCGGTAACGTCGGGCCTTGCGTCTCGGGGTCCACCTGGGGAGAGAGGAACCCGATGATCAGGTTTAGGTTGTAGATGCCCAGTCCGTACGTCACGATGTACCATCCCTTCAGGAACGAGATCCGGATCAAGTAGATGAGCGCCACGCCGCCCCACGCCGCCCACCGCTGCTGCAGGTGCGGCACGGACTTGTCCAGGTAAAACTGGTACCGCTGATTGAACTTCGCCGCCAGCTGCGCCCCCCGGCTGTTATCGTCAACGTCGGGGGCGCCGTACGCGTTGGCCTGAGACCGCATGGGAGCTCTTCGTGAGAGAAGATGAGAAACTCTCCGCACGTGCCGATCTGCGCCGTACAGGCGACGGGTCGCCCTCCCCGCACGCGTACCTTCCCTCGCCGGAACCGAACCTCCGCGCGGTCGCTCGATCGACGAAGCTCGCGCGGGTGGCGTGGAGACCGTGCGCGCGCCCTGCTCTGCGTGCGCGTGGCTGTGGAGGAGGGGGAGAGATCCCGGGAGGAACCCGCGCGTCCAACGGGCCGCGGGCTCAGTCGTCCGTCCTGAGTGTCTCTGTGACGAATGGCCTGATGCTGGTTCGAGTGCGCGTCACGACTCGGAGTCGACGAAATTTTTTTAGGTGTCGGTCGGCACTTCACGAGACTCCGCCATTCCGAGACGAGCGACAACCCCCGGGGCGCGTGGTCGCCGTCGCGTCTTTGCGGTTCCGCTGAGGCGTCGTCGCGTGCCGCGCGTCCCCGAGTGGCTCGGCGGAAGCCCCCGCGCGCGACCTCTCGGCGCCGTCCCCGCGCGGCCGTCATGAAGGGCATATCGAAATCGCTCTTCGCGGGCCAGGCGCGCGTGCGCTCCGCGATGGCGGACGCCGCGCAGGCTTCCATGGACACGCTGGGCTACGCACGCGGCGACTCCGCGTCCGCCGTCGACGCCGACGCGGCCGCGTCCGCGTTCCGCCGGGGCGACGACGGCGCGTGCGACCCGGACGCCTCGCTGGTGCTGGTGCTGGAACACGCCGTCGGATTCGACGAGCCGTCTTTGTTCGCGGCGGCGCGCGTGGCGAACAAAGAGGGCCGACTCAAGGGCGCGCGCGCGCACACGCTCGCGGCGCGAAGGGACGATGATTCGTTTTCGGTAGAATTGTCGCGTGATGGGTTCGACGACGAAACCGGAGGACTCCTTCGAGAAGATGACACGCGACGTATAGATAACGTCACGCTTCGCGAAGGTGGAGACGCGCCGTCGTCGTCGTCGCGCGCGCAAAAGAAAAGCACGTCTTCGCACGTCTTCGCGTGCCGCCGCGACTTGCGCGTCACGCCGGCTCCCGGCGACTGTTTACTCATCGAGGTGTACGGCGCGAACGACACGTCGCGACGATCCAGCGCGTGGGCTACGAAGTGCGTGGCGCGCGGGTCTGTTTCTTTAGAGTACCTGTTACGCGAAAGCGAGAAGGGCGCGTCGGTTCGTTTGCCGTGCCACCGCGCGCTTCTGCGAGGCGAGGCGGACGTCTTACCCCCGTACGTCTCCGTGCGCGTTTTGAACGCGTCAAGATCCGACACGCGTCGACCGCCACTTTACGGTCACACGGCCGATGTGAACAAAACCGCGAATCTGCTCGGGGCGCTCATCGACTTGGACGATACTTCGAAGGGTTCGAACGAAACCGTTCGCGACGGCGGCGGAGTCGTCGCGTCCTTCCCCAAAACTCGGAAGCGTGTTTTTTTCCTTCGGCACGGCGAGAGCCGCTGGAACGAAGCGCAGCGCGAGATGCAGTTGTCGGCGATGGCCAAGTTCGACCACCCGCTCAACGCGAAAGGCGCGACCCAGGCGGTGCACGCGGGAAGGGAGGCGGCCAGGTACCACGCCGCGTCGCTGCGGTACGGTGTCGACGCCGCGGACAAAGGCGCGTCGTCGACGAAGCTCGCCGACGACGCCGGCGCGAGCGCGTGTCGAAGCGGACCCGACGCCCAAACTCCGACGCACCCGGACAGCGCGACGCGAAAACAAATCGCGTGGTCGCGATCCTTCGGCGACGCGACGCGGTGCTTCTCGTCGCCGCTCACGCGCGCCACGCAGACCGCCGCGCTGTTTCTCTTCGCCAGCGGCGCGCTGGCGAAGACGACGGGTCCGGGTCGGCGAAGAGAAACAGCGCAGTTTCAAGACGCGCCACTCGCTCGTGACGAAACGGACGAACGCTTCGTGGTCCTCTCGCGGTCTCTCCGCGAGGTCAAGAGCACGATGGGCAGCCTGGACACCATCGGCATCGAACGCGGGAGCGGAATACTCCACCGCGCCGCCGAGAAGCTCCGGGACGCGTGTCACGGCGGGTCTCAGCCCGACGCCGCGTACGCCGCAGAGGCGGTGGTCGCGACGCGTCTCGTGACTGATTTCAACGACGCGTTCGGCGCGTGGTGGACCGCTCGCGACGAAGTCGACTCAAAGGAGGCGACGGACGAGCGCGTGGATGACTTTTTCGAGACGTTAAGGCTGGAGAAGAGCGACGCGGTGATCGTCGTCGGACACTCGCTGTGGTTCCAGCACGCGGTCAAGCGGCTGTGCCGACGCGAGGGGAGCCGCGCGTTTTGCGAGAGAGAAAACGACTTGGCGCGAAAATTGGCGAGCGAGAAAATCGGAAACTGCGCGTGCGTCGGCGTGGACGTCGCGTTCGACGCGCGGACGGGCGAGGCGTCCATCGAGGACGCGGCGTTTCTGTTCGGAAGCGGCGGCGCGGGAGGGGGCGAAGACGACGCTTAGGACAGACGACGAACGGTCGTGACGAAAAAGTCGTTTCAGAAAAAGAGCGAATAGGTCGTTTATCACGCGCCGGCGAATACGGCGGGCGCGTCTGCGCGGATGCGAGCGGCGCGCGGGGAGGTCAGTTTTTTTCGCGATATATATATTTTTTTTTGGTCGACGCGCGTCGGCGTCGGGCGAAACCTTCGAGTAAACAGAAAGGAAAAGAGGTCGCGTCGGAAACGCTCGCCGTCTCTCGGGAGCATGTGTGCTTGTAAGGCACGGCTGGACGATCATCAGCCGGATATCACCCCGGGTCAGTCCGCCCGTCACAATGGTGTCGTCACCGAGACGGCGCGTTTCCGAAACAAAACGCGCGCGAAAACGATACGCCGCCGAGCGAAGCGCGAAAAAAAAATCCGAGACTCGAGACGCACCGGAGACGCCTTCACATGACCTCGTGCACGGTTTCCAGGTCCACGTGTTTGTCCGTGGTCAGGCAGTTGTCCAGATCGGCCCACCACTTGTCCAGGAACTTCTCGGCGATGATCCGGAACCACGGCGACCACCTCAACCCGGATGACGGATCCATCATCTCCCGAAGCTCGTCCCGCGTCACCCACCGCGTGTCGTCCACCTCCTCCTTGTTGGGCTCGAGTTTGATTTCCGAATCGGGCTTGATGAACAGGATGTAGTCCATCTCGTGCTCCCCCCACGGCCCACCGGCCATTTCCTGGTTCTCCGCGAACGCGTCCGCGGCGCAGTAGTGCAGACGCGTCAGGTACTTGAACTTCTGAAGGGGCACGGCCGCGGCCTCTATGCCGAGTTCGTGTTTGAGTTTGCGAATCGCCGCGCGCTTCGCGCCCGGGACGGCGCCGCTTTTTACGTCCAAATCCGTGTCCACCTCGCTCGGCTCGTACCCGTACAGCGGATGCGAACAGCACGTGTTCGTCCACACAGACGGGAACGTGATCTTCGAACTCGCTCGTTGCTGTAACAGCAGTCTGTCGTTTTTGTCAAACAGGAACACCGAAAACGCGCGGTGCAGCTTGCCCCTCGGTTGGTTTGGAATAAACCTGTGCGACGCGTATTTGCTGTCGTGGCCGACGATCGCATCCTTCTCGTCCTGCGGGAGGATGCGTTTTTTCCGTGGTTCGGAGCACAGGAGGGACATGATGTCAGCACGGCGCTCCTCGAAACGAAGCTCTGGAGCGAAGGTGACGATGGGACGAGGTGACGATGCTGTGGGACGCGCACGGCGCGCGCGACGAGACGATGCGCGAAAAAACCTAGGCGGGCAGTCAAAACACGTACCACCAAGATGCACTCGTCCCTGTACATGAGGTCCTCCTGGGTCCCGGAGCCATCCCAGGTGGACGTGGAGGCCATCGTCGCGATTGGAGTAGTGCGGGAGGGCAAGTGACCGGCGGACGCGAAGGTCCGGGGGAACACGCGCCGAAGCGACGCGAGCGGCGCCAGGCGCTGCATGCGATGATCGCCGAGCGAAATATGACACGCATAAGTGTGATTTCGTGCTCAGCGACATGAGCGCCTCGAAGTCGGAGTCGTGATGGGGAGATGCGCGGGAGTTCCCTCGGTGTCTCAGACGACAACGCGCGCGCTCGCGCCTCGGCGGCATGAGCGCATTCGCGCTCGCGTGCTCGTCGGTCGCGCCCTCCGTGCGGTCGCGGTCGCGGCGGCACTCGCGGCCGCGCGTGTCACCAGCTTCGCGGGTGCGCGCCGTGTGGCCGTTTTCCGCCGAGCACGCTGACACGTCGGACGCGTCGCTCCCGTCGCCATCCTCCCCTCCCGACGAGAAGGCCCGGAGGGAACGCGTCGAGCAGCTCAGCCAGTCCTACGCGGAGAGGCGGTCGCCTCCGCCCCTGCCCGAGGGGTACGCCGTGCGCGTCCTGCCCGACCCGACCAAGGGCTCTTCCAAGACCCGCGTCGAGGTGACGGTGGCCGATCAATCGATGGCGCCTTTCCCCGAAAAGGATAAAACGGGCGGCGTCGCCGTGGTGGCGTGGATCACGTGCTGGCCGCGGCGGACGAAACCGCGCGACAAAAGCGAAGGGGCCGTTACGAAATCGTTGTTCCTGTCCTCGGTGGAGGTCAAGAAGGCGCACAGGAGACGGGGGCTGGCAAAAGCGTTACTGACAGAGGTGGAGGCGTTGGCCGCCGCGCTCGGGTGCGCGGAGACCAGCCTTACGGTGGTGAAAACAAACGCGCCGGCGATGTCTTTGTACGAGTCTTGCGGGTACGTCGTCGACGGAGTCTCCGGCGACGAAAAGAACGCCTTCTCGCGCGTCGCGGAGCTCCTCTCGGACCCGCAGAGGCTGATGCAGCACAGGATGGTCAAGCGGCTACCCGGGTATACACAGGGAGACGACGCGTGAGACGGCGACGGAGCGCGTTCCTATGTACGCTACGTAACGCAGATGATGTTTTTTCGAGACAGTGCCGAGTCCGTTCGTGTCTCCGTTCGTGTCTCCTCGTCGCGCAGATTTCCCGACACGACGTCGTCGCCATCGACCACACTCGATGTTGCGCGGCGAGACCCTGGCGCGTCCGCGCGACGCGTGTCACCCGGGGAGCCCGGGGCGCATGCTGGGGTTCGTGTTCGGGGTGCTGTTCGTCCTGCTGGTCGTGCGCGAAGTGGCTTCGCTGGCGGGAGCGGGGCAGGGAAACGCGCGATCGTTCGTCGAGATCCCGCTCGAGGAACCCGCCACCTCGGACGGGTCGCGCGCGTTGAAGGAGCGCGCGCCGGGGGCTCTGGCGTGGGAAACGGGGCGAGTGCCGTCCTCGCCTCCTCCGCCCGCTCTGCCTCCGCCGCCCGCTCCGCGCGGGGTCGAGGCCGCGACGGAGAGGGAAGAGAACGCGTCCGAGGCGGTGGCGGAGACGCCCGAGAAAAAAAACGAGACCGAGACACGAAACGAAACCGAACAAGCGGCGTCCAAAGTTCGCGGAAAAGCGTCCGCCTCTCCCCTGTCCGCCATCGGCGGCGGGTTCCACGTCGCGTCCGGCCACGTCGTGAACGCGCGCGGGGAGATCACGGGATCGTCCACGATCGCGTATGAGCAAATAGTCAACGATACGACGAACGATACGACGAACGCGACCGTCTCGTCCGCGCCGTCCAACCCGCTGCTCGCGGCGACGAACGAAGACGAAAGCGAAAACGCCGCGAAAAAAAACGATTCGTCGATCGCGTCTCTGGATGCGAGTTGCCACGCGGAGGACTCTTTGGACCTGGACGGCCCGGCGGTGAGCTGGGGGATGGACTTCAAAGTGGAGGACGCCGCGGCGTGTTGCGCGGCGTGTCAAGCGAGCGATAAAGGGTGCAACTCGTGGGTGTTTTGCCCTCTGGAGGAGTGTTGGAGCCCGGACATATGGAATCACACCAAAGGGGAGTGCTGGCTGAAGGTGCAGGAGGACCCGAGGAAGCCGGCGGTGAACTTCCGGGGGGACTACCCGGCGGCGTTCAGGGAGCAACACAGCACCGCGCCGCCCAGGGTCGCGTGGCAAGCCGGCGTGTTGTTGCGAGAGGAGTCACGAAGGTTGTAAAGCAGAAGGTAGATGATCGTTCCGCCCCTCGTCTAGTAGAACACCGTCATGGTCCTATGGTGCGGCGGGGAGTCATCCCGCCTCTTCTCCCCCTGCGTCCACAGGAACCAGTCCAGCGCGACGGAGGTCACCGCCGGGTTCGCTGCCTCGCCGCTCCCGAGCGCAGGCCGCAGCTCGATCTCCTTCGCCAGACGCGCCTCCAGCGCGTGCTTCATGCGCTCCACCGCCTGCACGGTGCACGCGCGCAGGTCGATCTCATCCGCCGAGCCGCTCGGAACCGTCGCGCCCGCGTCCACCGCGCTCGCGAACGCGTCGCAGTATTTCAGAATGCCGAGCTGTCGCAGAACCACGGGCACGCGGTAATCCGCGAACATCGTCAGCTGTTGTACGGAATCGCCGAACGCGCCTAACGATTCGCCGTTGAACCGACCCCACACGTCGCCCACGAAAATCTGCGCGCGCTTGTAGAAGAACACCTGTCGCCCGTCTCTCGGGTCGATCGTCGCGTCGCGGAACCCGGGGAAAGTCTGCACGACCAAATCCACTAGATTGCCCGCGTCGTTCTGCGCGGCTTTGATCAAGTTCGTGACCTTCCCGTTCCAGTGCCGCGTCAACCCCACGCCGATCTCGCGCAATAACCGAGCGCGCTCGTTCTCTAGCGGGAGCGCGCGAGGCCATTTGATCATTTCGCGCAGCGCCGGACCATCCATCGCGACTAACCTCGACGGGTCCAAGCATCCCCGGTCTCGTTCCAGCGCGCGTTTCAGACCCCCGGCGATGTGCTCGTACTCCATGCCCTGTGCGGCGAGCGCGTCGGGGTCGAAGGGGTCCGGACCCCGGGGTTGCGCCGCGCCAGAAAAGTCGGCTCCGCGTTCGTCGGAAGGATCGCCCGTCAAAATCTTCGGCTTGGCATCCTCGACCGGGAGCCCCGAGTTCAGGAGGTACCGCGCGGTGACGTCGAACTGGTGGTAGTGCTTCTTCGCCACCTTGACGTGCGCGACGGCGTCGTGGTCGGGCCAGAAGCAGAAGTTGATGGCGTCCACGCACAGGATGTACAGCGCGGTGAGCTCGGGATCCTCGGGGTCGTGGAAATGCACGTCGTCCGCGTCGAAGGCTTGGGGACCCAGCACGCGCGCGATGGTGCGCGCGTCCATCTCGGAAACCACCTGCTCGATCTTGCGCTGGATCACCTTCACGCGGTGGCTCGCCGCGGCGACGCGGCGCGTGCTCTCGCGCACCGAAGAGCACGAAGACGCCATCGCGACCGTCGTGTCGCGCGACGCGGAGTGCGTCCTCGCGCGCGCAAATTATCGAGTGAAACAAGTCATGAACCGGCAGGCGGGCAATGCGCGGAACTAACAAAGCGGCGACGGTCATCATACGCGCGAGCTCGTTACAATCATCATACGTAAACCTCACGCCGAGGGGGTGGGTCCCACCCTAAAAACAACGCAAAGCATTCACGTATCCCCCGTCGTGCGCACTTCAAGAACACCCGTGCCTCGCGCCCTGTACGCCTTCGCGCGCGTCGCCCTGACCTCCTCCTTCGGCCGCCGTCGCGCGCTCGCGACGACGAGTCCGGGAACGAGCGCTTCCATCCTCTTCGTCTCATCCTTGTCGCCCGCCGCGCCCGCCGGACCGTCGCTCTTGGCGAAGGCGCGGCTGGCGAGCGCGGGCGCGTCCGCCTCAGCCTCGATGGCCGCTTTCGCCGCGGCATCGCGCGCGAGCTGACGCAGCGTCTCGCGGCAATCGCGCCGCGTCGCGACGTCCTTGCTGTGGGTCAGGTGCCACAGCAAACGTTTTGGCGCGCCCAGAGAAACCAGTCTCGCAAACGCGCGCGCGTCCGGGCACACGGTGAGCCGACGCAGAGCCGCCGCCGCCGCCGCGACAGCCTCCGCCTGACCCACCGCGAATACATCGGAAGTCCTTCCGGAAGGGTTCGTTTGGGATTCAGCGTTCTCGTGTGCGTTTGAGGTCTGTGAGGTCTCTTCGTGTGGGGTCTCCGTTCCGACGGCGCCTTCGGGAACCGCGCGCGACGCATCCTCCGCCGCCGCGCCGCCGGAGACTTCGACAGCGCCCTCATCAGCAGACGGCTTCTCCGCGGTCTCCGCGGTCTTCGAGTCTTGCGTCTTCGCCTCCGCGCTCTCGGAAACCTCCGCGGACGCCGGTTCGCTCGGCGCCAGGCTCGCGAGGCTCGCGCTCGTCTCCGCGGAAGACGCGGCGTCCCGCTTTTTTTGTTCGTCGAGTCTCGCGCCGCCGACGAATAGCTCGTCGGCGTCGTCCGCTTCGTCCTCGGACATCGCGCCCGGGTTCTCGCCGGGCGGCGCGATGAGCCGGCACAGCGCCCCCAGCGGGTTCGTGCGCTCGAGCACTTCCTCGGCTCGTCTCTGCGCTTTCTGTGCCGCGACGCGCTCGGCGTCCGACAGAGTCCCCGCGAGCTCGCCCGCGAACACGCGCGCGAGCTTCTTGAGCTCCGAAACGCACGCGTCGCGTTCCTCGGCGTCCGCGGGCTTGAGCTCATCCTTCGGGATCTTCCGCAGCGCGCCGAGCCGCCCTTCGAGCGCGCGCGCGCGTAATCGAAGGCTCCGCGGATCCGAAGCGTTTAGGGCATCGTCAGAAATACCGTCCTCCTCTTTGTCGTCTTCCGCGGCGGAAGAGGAGACGGCGGCGACGTTGGCGACGGCTTGCGCGACGCCCGCGCGCGTCGCGAAATCGCAAACGCCGTCGGCGTCTACGAGCGAAGAGTCTCTCAGCGCGCGGCGCATCGCGAGACACGCGTTCGTGTCTCCCAACACGGCGTCTCTTCTGTGCTCGTCGTGCGTGGCGTGCGCCAGGCACCAGGCCGCCGCTCTTCTCGCCTCAGGCGGCGCTTCAACGTCCAGCAGAACCTCCGAAAACGTTTTCAGAACCGTTTTCAGCGACGACGCGCTTTCTTTTGTTTCGTCGCCGAACGCTTCGGCGCGCGCGCGTTTCGCGTCTGCGTTCCTCGCCGGGTCCATGTTTTGGTGCAGAGTCACGAGACACGCGGTCCTGGTGCGCCAAGCGTCGGGAGTCTCCGCTCGGCGCTTCTCGGCGTCGGGCTCGATCGAACACGCGCGCGTCAACACGTCCAGCCTCAACCGCGAATGAGGCGGCTTACCTTTTTCTTTTTCTTTTTCTTTTCGCGCGGCCACAACCGGGAACGAAAGCTTACGTCGCAGGTCGTACGTCGCGGTGAGCTCGCGAAGCGCCTCGGCGGCGGCGGCGCGCGCCGACGCGGTGTCGGCGTCGCCTCCGCCCGCGTTTCTTTCGTTTACGTTTACGTGCTTTTTGCTCGACGACGCGGTGCGATGCAGAGACGCGTCGTGCGTCTCGGCGACGTAGCGGTCGTCGAGCACGTCGCACAGCCGCTCGACGAGCCCGCTCGCGGCGGCGAGCACGGGCCTCGCCTCGGGCCAGCCGGCCGCCTCGCGCACGAGCGACGCGGTCGCTGAGCGGTCCACCACGTCCCCGTCCCGCAGCGCCACCTGACACGCGCCGGCGAACTCCTCCGTGCACATCCTCGCGCGCGCGTCGGGGTCGTTCAGGGCGAGGTCCCACAGGAACAGCGCCGCGTCGCTCCGCGCGCGCGGGTGGTTCTTCGCGGGGGCCTTACGCAGGGTCTCCACGAGCAGGTTGGGATTGTGCTTGATGTCGTTGGGATCGGGGAGCAGGGTGGTCACCGCGGTGAGCTTCACCTCCGGTTCACCCGCGGCCTCATCGTCGTTCTTGTTTTTCTTCGCCATCGAAGCGCGCTCGAGACGCGCGACGCCGCTGCGTCCGCGCGTGCCCCCTCTGAGAAGAGGCGAATCGATGATGCCGGACGATGCCAAACTCGGCAGCAGTTCGTGCGAAAAACTGACGCGCGTGCCGGAAAGCGAAACTCGCCTGATGAGCTTTTCAACTCGCGCTGGACGCGCCCGCTTGCGTCACGCGCGGCCGGGCGCCGTCACTTCGACTCACGCGTCACCGCAGTCGACACGCACCATGTCTTGCGTCTCCGCGCGCGCTCACGTCGCGCCTCGCGCCGGGCTCGTGTCCCGCCGCGCGCCCGCGCGTCCCGCCAGCCGCGCCGTCGCTCTCCGCCGATCGATCCGATGCGACGCCGGCGGTGACGCCGACACCGGCGCGGCGGTGAAGGACGTGCTGGACGGCTCGAGCGTGTTCCTCGTGGGCATGATGGGCACGGGGAAGTCCTCCGTGGGCAAGAAGCTCGCCGCCTCGCTGGGGTACAACTTCTTCGACACGTACGTGCGCGCCGCGCCTCTCTCTCCGCGCGTCCGCGCGGTCTATCCACTACGCGCCGCGCGCCGGAACACGGCACGTCGCGTTTTCGAGCTTCGCGTCCGTTCACCGCGCGAGAGACGTGGATCCACGCGCATCTTCGCTCATACCCCTCTACCCCTCTCCTTCACACCCACAGCGACGACATCATCGAGCAGGTGACGAAGATGAGCATTCCCGATATCTTCGCCGCCGAGGGCGAGGAGGGCTTCCGCGAGGTCGAGACGCAGATCTTAGCCGAAGTCGCGGCGTATAAAAAGTGCGTCGTCGCCACCGGGGGGGGCATCGTCAAGAAGAAAGCCAACTGGATGCACCTGCGGAACGGGGTGGTGGTATGCCTCAGCGGGACACCGCAGCTTCTGGCGAGCCGTGTCGTGAAGGACGGCGCCGAGGCGCGGCCTCTGTTCAAGGACGCGAACGGCGACGAGGCGAAGATCGCGGCGAAGATCGACGAGCTGCAGAGCGAGCGCGCGGAGATGTACGCCAACGCCGACGTCACCGTCAAGCTTCTGGCGGGCGAGGACGGCGGCGAGGGGGAGGACATCGACGGACTGAACAGGCGCGTGCTTTCCTGCTTGCTGCGGCGCATCGAGGAGGACGACACGAAGAAGCGCCTGCGGAACGAGCCCAAGCCGGGCGACATCGAGGTCACCGGGATGTAGAGGCGTCGAGCGAGTATATCGAGTGTGATTGAAATGAAACGCGAAAAAAGACGTCGTCGCGAAAGGCGTCGCAAAAAGTCACGCGCCTTCGCGGCGACGGCGTTACCGTATATGGTACAAATCGATATATCGATCGGCGCGCTCAAAACTCGCGTCCCGGAACGCGCGTACACATCACCCGATCCACTGGCTCGCGCGTTTCCTGTGCTCGAGCGTCTCTTTCCACTCGCTCTGCATCTTTTTCACCGAGAACTCGCTCTCTCTGTTGCTCTGGTCGCGTATCCGCCGTAAGATGAGCGCGTTTTCGCGCTCGATGCGGTCGAGCTCCTCCTGCCTCTTGCGCACGTTCAAAGACGTCACGCGCCTCTTCACCGGGGCTTGGCCCCGGAGAAGCGCTTTCGGGCGCGCGGTTGACCCACGCGAAGCGCCGTTATCGCCGCTCAACCCGCTCGGTCGCTCGGAGATGCGGCTCAAGTTGTCCAGCAGTTTCCTGTTTTGGTGCTCAATCTCCACGAGGCGGTCCTCCTCGAGCTGGAGCTTCTTCGCGTTCACCACCATGTGCTTGAAACGGGGGGGGCTCTTGGCGTCCACGGAGGGCTTGATCTTCTCCAGCTTGGCCTTGTCGATCTTCGCGCAGCGTTCCTGGAGGTGTGAAAGTCGGTGGCGGTTCGAATATGCGTCTCGTCAGCGAACGAGGCGCGCGGGGAGACTCGAGCGGAACGAATGCGTCGATCCGATTAAGACCGATTTGGGTTTGACGGGGGGCGACGCGGGGCGGGGAGTCACCGCCCGCCTTCGCGCGCGCGCGGGAGAAAAGGCCGCGTCGACAGCGAAACACGTACCCTCTCCCATTTCACGTAAGGGCTGGGGAGCCCGCCGGCGCCGCCGGCGCCTCCGCCCGAGCCGCCTTTCACGCGCATAACGCAGTCTTCGAGCGCCGAGGGGGAATGACGCCGAGGCGGGTCGTTCGCGCTGCGCTGTTTTTTGTGCGCTTCCGCCTTTTCGCAGCCTTGAGCTGCCAAACTGCTTCGGAAAGCGTATGAAAACCAGTCGCAAAAAAGAACTCAAAACAAAAATCATACACTGTTTACTCGATAAACATGTCCTCGCGTTCGAGTGAGTCGCTCGCCAAACCCTATTTCGATCGATATATCACGCGCGTTCGCGTCGCCGGCTGACCCTCTTATAGCGACGCGCGACACACGTCACGGTGCGTACGACCCCCACGATGCGACCGCGTCCTCGCCCACTAGCCCGGTGGACGGCTCGCCGCCTCGATCCTCGACCGCCGGCGTCGGTCTGCCGCGTGACCGGGGTGAACCGGGAGGCGTGCCGCTCATCCTTCGGCTGCGTCGCGCGGCGATGGCTCGCGGGCGCCGGCGAACGCGCGGTACCGACGGCCCGCGCCGGTCACGTCCGCGGACGCGCCTCCCGAGGCACATCCACGGACGTCACCGGCGCGATGCCGTCGCGCGCCGCGCGGTCGCCGGCGTCTGGAGCCGCGCGTCCGCGACGTCGCGCCACGCGCGGGTTTTTTTCGCTCGCGATGCGGCAGGGTTTTTCAACAGCCGACGCGCCGGCTGTGCGCCTCGGCGCGCGACGCGAGCCGCGCGCGCAACCGCGGCGGGCTCGCCGCCGCCGGACACGCGGCCGCGCTCGCGCGCCTCCCGCCACCGCGACCGCGCGGTGGTCGGGTCGTCGGCAGACGGACGCTCGGCAGACGGCGAATCGGAACGCTCGAAGAGCGCGCAGGCGCACTCGGTGGTCGATCGGGACGCTTTCGCTTTTCTGCGCCCTCCCGCGCGAACGCGCCGCTGACCTCCACCTTTCCCTCGCTCTCCACTTTTTCTCTCGCAGCCTCTCCACCATGTCTCTCATCGTCGGAGATGATTTCCAGCACATTCTGCGTGTTCTGAACACGAACGTCGACGGGCGCCAGAAGGTGATGTACGCCCTGACGCAGATTCGCGGCATCGGCCGCCGCTTCGCTAACTTGGTGTGCAAGGGTGCGGAGATCGACCTCGGCAAGCGCGCGGGTGAGCTCTCCGCGGCGGAGCTCGAGTCCATGATGGTGATCCTGGCGAAGCCCGAGGACTACAAGATCCCCGTGTGGTTCCTGAACAGGCAGAAGGACTTCAAGGATGGCAAGTACTCGCAGCTCTCCTCCAACGCCCTCGACACGAAGCTCCGCGACGACCTCGAGCGCCTGAAGAAGATCCGCAACCACCGCGGTCTTCGCCACTACTGGGGTATCCGCGTGCGCGGGCAGCACACGAAGACCACCGGCCGCCGCAAGTGAGTGTGCGATTGGAGTTCGATTGGAGTGCGGATTCGATCGCTGGTACGCGCGACTTCGCGAATGGGGCGAGTTTTTGTAACGCAAGGTTAAATCTCGCAAGCTACGTCCGTACATAATACACGCGCGCGTCGTCGGCTACGCGTCTCCATCCGCGTCGGTCGCGTCGGCGGCGACCGGCAACGGGAACAGCAGTTTCATGCGGTACGCGTCGTTCCCGCTGAGGTAGTACCGCTCCAGGCGTTTGTCCCGTATGAACCCTAAGTTCTCGTACAGACGCAGCGCGCCTTTGTTGGTGGACTCCACCTCCAACACGCACTCATCCGCGCCGCTTTTTCGCATAACCTCCAGCGCTCTCGCGACGAGCGCGCTGCCGAGTTTCAACCCGCGGTGGGGCTTCGTCACGACGAGCATGCCCACGTATCCCCTGAAGCTCTCTCGGTGCTGGTCGAGCTTGCATATCACCACGCCGATGCACTCGCCGCGTAAGTGCGCCACAACGCACAGCTCGGGCCAGTTCTTGATGAAGTACCGGTACGTGAACACCGAGTACGGCTCGGAGAGCTCGGCGTCGACGATGCCCATCACCGTGGCCATCTGCCTTTCCTCATCCTCGCCCGGACGGAACTGCGAGAACACCACGTCCGCCAGGGTCGCAGCCGGGCGCGTGGACGCGGGCGCGTCGCAGGGCACAGCGCCGTCGCGCGGGGGCGCCGCGACAGCCGACATCCGGATGGCGCGAGGTGGGAACTGCGCGGCGCGCGTCCACGACGAGACATTACGAACGCGCGTGACCTTCGTGTGAAAACACGAAACGTGCTCCTTCTCGGCAAAACCGAGGTGAAGACGTCTCCGCAGCACACTCCTCGGCGCCGCGGATGTCGCGCGAGGAGGACCCGCCGCTGTATCGGCTCCGGTGGCGGTGCGGTCGGCCGCCGGACCCGAGGGAGCTGCGCCAGGAGTCCCGGCAGTGGTACGCGCGCCGCGAGCGCGCATCTCGGCGTGCCGTCTGTCTTTCAAACTTCGAACGTCGTGGCTTCGCATCCGCGCCGCTGACGACCCCCCCCCTCGCGCAGGTACAACAGCTTCAGCGGACGCGAAGGCGTGCTGTCGGCGCGCGCGCGCGCGCCCCAGGCGAACCGCGCGGCCGTCCCGGCGCGGTATCGGCAGGCGGATGGCGCGAAACCGAGCGACTCCGTCGCGAAGAGAGCGCGAGTCGCGGACGACGACGACGTCCTCGCGAAAGAAAAAGAAAACGACGCGGACGCGGACGCCCTCGAGAAACAGAACCCGCGGCCGACGTTGCGGTACGTGGTCCCCAGCCGCGCTCCGCCGCGGGAAGAAAACGCGGAGAAGGAGAACGGAGCGCCGCCGAAGACGTCGCCCGCGAAGCGACCCGCCGCGAAGCGACGCAAGCCCCCCGCGCCGCGCGACGACCCGAAACAAGTCACGCTGTCTCAGGCGTTTGCGGGCCCGGGCGCGGGCGCGGGCGCCGCTTCTCGGGGGACCACCGCGCGCGCCTCCGAGAGCGTATCGACGCCGGAGAGCATAGACGACGTCGAGCTCGCGCCGGTGACTGGAACCGCCGAGACCCGGCCGAAGAAGAAAAAAACGCACGCCGCCGCCGCCGACGTCGAGACGCCGAGGCAGAGACGCGACGACTCGAAAGACTCTTTCGTGCTTTCCGGCGGCGATACGAATTTTTCGTCGACGCTCTTTTTGGAGACGTTCGCGCGCGCGATTCGGTCCGCCTCGGCGTGTTCGATCGGCGTGCTCTTCCGCGACGTCGTGGGCTCGCGGCGGTTCGGGTTCCGCTCGAACGCGAGCCCGGAACCGGACGCGGCGCGGAAAGAGGCGGCGAGGAAAGCGGCGCGCGCCGCCGGCGGCGGCGCGCCGCCGCCGGAGGGGGGATGGCAAGCCGCCGTGACGCGCGTCCCCGTCGCCGTCGGCGTGCTCCCGCTGGGCGCGGGCGTCGCCGACGCGGGCGACGGCCTCGGCGGCGCGCTGTTCGCGTTCCCGGTCGTCGAGACGGCTTCTGCCGCCGCTATTCACGGACCGGCGTTGGAAAAGACGAAGACGTTTTCGTTAAACGACGAGCACAGAGACGCGCTTTTGTCTCTGCTTCGCGCCGGCGTCCCGCTCGTCGCGTTCCACGCGCAGTCCGTGTTCAAGGCGCTCGGCGACTTGGGGGTGCGTCCACTCATACCCCTGCTCGCGCGCATGACCGTGCTGGACGCGCGCGCCATGGCGTGGCTTCACGCGCCGGATTCAACGCACGAGGGCGGCGTCGACGAGGCGCGGAGGACGTGCTTCAGCGAAAACGACGCCTCGACGACGAACGCGTCTTTTTCCGAAAGAGACGCGTTTCTAAAATTTCGGCGCGACTTGGCTTCTTCGGCGGCGCTCGTTCAAGCGTTCAGGCGCGCGTCTTCGCACGACGCGCGTCTGCGCGCTAACGCGGACCTGCTCGCCCGCTTCGCGCGGACCACGCTGCGTGAGTGCCGCGTCGCGGCTCTGCTCGGCGTGATGGAACACGCCGGGATCGGGTTCGACGTTTCGTATGCGCGGCGGCTCGTGTCGCATCTCCGGAAAGAGGTTGAGTCGATCGAACGCGAAGCGGACGCTTTGGCGGTGACCAACGCGGACGGCTCGCGGTTGAACCTGGCCGCGCCCGCGCAGGTGGCGGAGGCTCTGTTCGTGACGCTGCGTCTGCAGAAGCCTCCGGCCGTGAAAGCGGGACGCAACGACGGACTCACGCACAACAGCACGCGCGACGAGGTGCTTCGCGCTTTGGCGTGTGACAAAAACGCGCACCCCTTGGTCGGCCTGGTGTTGCGACATCGAGCCGCGTCGCGCGCGGCGGCGACGTGCGCGTCGTACGTCTCGATGTACGAGAAGGAGAACGGCGCACGCGACTGCGATTCTTCATTCGGGCGTCTGCGGTGCGAGTGGAACAACACGCGCACGGCGACTGGGCGCCTGTCGAGTTCGAACCCCAACCTCCAGGCGGTCGGGGGCGGCGTCGAGAGTCATCGCGAGGCGGCGCGAGAAGCTCCCGAGGAGGCGTTTCTTTCGCTCCGCGGCGCGTTCGTCGCGCCCTCGGGGCGCGTGCTTCTCGCCGCGGACTACTCGCAGATCGAGCTGCGCGTGCTCGCGCACCTCGCGCGCGACCCGAAACTGCTCGAGATCCTCGCTCCGCCGCCGAAACGCGACGAAGAGCGCGGGTGTTCCGAGCGCGCCAACGACGCGTTTGAGCGAATCTGGAACGAAGGAAGACGCGTCGCGGCGGACGCGCCCGTGACTCCCGCCGACCGCGCGAAGGCCAAGACCACCGTGTACGGCCTTCTGTACGGACAAGGCGAGGCAGGTTTGGCGCACAAGCTCGGTGTGTCGCGGGAAGAGGCGGGGGACATAACGCGCGCGTTATACGCCGCGTTCCCTTCGTTGCGAAAATTCGTTCGAGAGACGCGTTCAGCCGCTCGACGCGCGTTTGGCGCGTTTCTTCCGCTCGCCGCGCGGCTTCGACCCCTGCCCGGGTTCGGCAGCGCGGACGCGTCCGCGCGCGCCGAGGCGGAGCGCCGAGCCGTGAACACGCTCGTGCAGGGCACAGCCGCGGACCTCATGAAGCTCGCCATGGAACGGTGGTGCCGAGTCGTGAGCGCGGAGGGAAAAGAAGAGCCGTCGTCGGGAAAAAAAAGCGAGCCGTCCCTGGCGGCGCCCCCGGGCTTCGACGCGTCGCGCGCGTCTCTGGTGGCGCAGATCCACGATGAGCTCATGTTCGAGGTGGACGACGACGTGGCGTGCGTCGAGGCGACCGCGGAGTGCGTGCGGCGGTGCATGGAGGGCGCCGCCGAGGAGCTGGGGCTGGTCGGGCTCTGGACCCCGACGAAAGTCACCGTCGGCAAAAACTGGGGCGCGCTCGTGTCGATCGACGCGTTCGTCGCGGAGAAGTATCGATAGAGTGGAGTCGAGTCTCGAAACCGCTTTAAACCGATCTCGGTTTCGACGGTCGGGTTCGGTGGGTGAAGTTGAGCGGCGTTTGAAAGGCAAAAAAAAATTCGTCGTTTTCGCGTCTGGGAGCTTCCGTCGAGTCGGCGAAACCAGGCCGCGGGTCCGCGGTTCCGCGTGCCCACGATCCTCCCGATCGCGATAATGAGCGCGCTCCAGATCGGCGGCCAGAGCAGGCGCGCACCCCGCGGGAACCCTCTCGAGGCGCGCGTAGAGCCGCCGCCATGGAGGCTCTGGCGCAAGCGATCACCACGCTGCCGCCTGACGCGGTGGACCGGCAGCGGCTGCTGGAGTGCCTCGGGAACGCCGAACGCAACGTGCGCGCGTTGAAGCACAAGGAAGCCTCGAAGTGGGTCATGCAGGTTGGCGCGCAGCTGCACAAGCTGGGCGGCGACGCGCTGAAGATCGCCGAGCGCGTGTTTCAGCACGCCGTGTTTTTGGCGAAGCAGCTTGACGACGGCGCGCCGGACTTCATCGCCGTGGAGTTCGAGAGCAACAACACCGAGCTTGGTGACGCCTACACGTGGCTCGGCGCCACGGAAGCGGCGCTCGGGAAAACCGCCGAAGCGGAGAACCACTACAAAGCCGCCGCGCGCGCGGTGGAGGAGCGCGGCGTAGTGGAGCTCGGGGATAAGCTCTTACATCAGGCTATTTTTTTCCGTAACCGCAAGATGCGCGAAAAGTACGACGCCGTCGTGAAGAAGTGGGAACAGGTCATCTTACGCGCGGGGGAAGAAGGTTCCGACAAAGAAGGCGACGTCGCGCTGCTACACGCGACGTGCGCGTTGCTTCAGGAGAAGTCGATGGGCGTGAGCCATCTGGTGGGCGGCGTCGGCGGAGGCGGTCCGGACTCGAAGGAGAACCTGCAGGCGATCAAGGGCCAGACGCTCGCGGCGGAGCTCAGGGCGGGAAGGTTAGCGGAGACGGCGATGCGTTTGGAGGCGCATCCGCTGAAACCGCAGGGCGCGACGCCGCTAGCGGATGTCTTCGAGCTCGCGGCGTCGACGTACGACCGCGTGCGGAACCGTCGGCTCGCAATCGTGAACATCTCGAAATCGCTCGCGTCTGTTGCGGGAGCGAAGCGGTTCGCCGGCCTCGCGCCCATGGGCGAGATGCGACGCATGGTGGAGGGAGACGACACCGTGGTGTGGAAACCCGAGCTGGTGGGTAAGTGGTTAGGGCCGGGGGAGGGGGGCGAGGACCTGCCTCGGACGCTCCCGGAGACGGCGAGTGACGAGGAAAAAGAGGCGTTAAAAAAGCGTCTGGAGAAGGAGGAGTTGGACCGCGTGAAGCTGCCTCAGGTGATGTTCGCGACGATCAACCACGTGTTCAAGGTTGGTGATTCGTGGAAGATGCGCGGGGGCAAGCCCGGTTTGCCCCCGGTGATGGAAAACGCTGAGGCGGTGGGGAAGCAGTGTTACGTCCTCGGGCAGCAGATGTTCGCGGCGGAGGCGTGGAAGGAGTGCCAGCGCCCGCTTCGCGCGGCGGCGGCGCTGTTGATGCACCAGCCGTTCCAGCAGGGCGCGGCGTGCCACTACCTGGCGTGCGCGTACTTCCACGAGAACAACCGCGCGCACGGCGGTAAGAACGAGAAGCTCATGCAGTTCGCCGCGGGCGCGTTCCAGAGCGCCGCGGCGGCGAGGTTGAGTCTCGGACCGAAGCACCCCAAAGCGATTAAAGAAGCTGTCGGGTCGCTTTTGTTCCTCGCGCGCGTGTTGTCCGAGCTCAAGGATTTCGGAAACGCCGAGCGCGTGCACGTGCAGGCGCTGGAAATCGCGCGGGACGCGCTCGGAGACGGCGCGGAGGAGACCAAGCAGTGCCTGCAGTCGCTCATGGGGCTCAAGCAGCGCATGAAGCAGGCGGAGACGTGACGACCGACGCGAAAATTGGCTCTTGTTAAAAAATCCGTTCGACGACGAGCGCAAATCGATTGGAAAACGTTTTTCAGTCGCCTCTGCCGAACGTCGCGCGCCGCGTCAGACACAGTGTCGTTCTCGAGTCCACGTCCGCGCGCTATCAGTGTTCGCGATAATCACCGACCTCGATCCAACAACCGCGTCGCCGTTCCCTCGGCGTTCACTGGACGACGCGCTTCGCGCAGAATCCCGTCCCGTTCGCGATGTCTGCCGTCGCGTCCTCGTTCTCGCTCGCGGGATGCGCGCGCCTCGGCGGCGCGCGCGCGCGCGGATCCGCCGAGCGCGCGTCTTCCGCGCGATCGCGCGCGTCGCGTCGGGGCAGCCTCGTCACCTTCGCGGGAACGCGCGAAGGGTACGAGCCGAGGGTCCGATCGGCGACCCCGGCGGACGCGACGCTCGCCAAACACGAGTCCGCCGCGGTTTCGACCGCGGCGCTGTCCGCGCTCGCCTCCGCGGCGGCGCTGCGGCCGGACGCCGCGGCGCTCTCCGCGACGACCACCGCGGCGGGCATCGATCCATTTTTTAACTTCAACCCGGTGTGCCCCGCGTCGGACGGCGTGTTCCGCGTCGGCCAGAAAGCCGCGCTCGGTTTGGCGGGCGCGGACAACATCGAGAACTACCGCCCGTTAATCAACGACGTGTTGATTCGCGTGCGAACGGAGCTGTGCGTGTTGGAGTCCTTCTCGCGCGAAACCGCGCTGCCTTTCATCCGCGAGAAAGGTTTGGGGTGGGTGCTCCCGCTTCACGAAACCTCGGAGACGTACCTCGCCGGCGTGGTGTTCATGGTGGGCGCGAACTTCATCTTATTAGGCTCCACGAAGGTGGTTGCTATTTTAGCAATCTACCACGACCTCTCGCTGGGGCTCGTGTGCCGAGCCGCGGGCGGGCTGCTCGGCATGGCCACCCCGGAAGCCGACGCCGAGACGCGCGAGCGCGAGTTTTCCGAGCTCGCCGAAAAACAGTCGAGCGAGATGAAAGCCGTGATGTTAGACGCCGGTCTGGACAAAGCCGCGCGCGAGGCTCGCACGAAGGAGATCGCGTCCCGCTACGCCGCGCTGATGGAAGACACCAAGTCCGCGGCTGATTTGCGGGTGGAGACCAACGCGAACTCGCCGTTGGCGTCGGCGCGCGCGGCGGCGGGCGCCGTCTCCGTGCCTCTCAAGGTGTACGGCAAAGCCAGCGGGATGCTTCGGAACGGCCTCGAGGTGTTCGACACGTTCTGCTCGCGGTACTTCGTGGCGTTCACGGTGACGTACATCATCCTCAAAACCACGCACTACGTGCTGTTCCCGAACATCTTCGACTAGAGGAAGACGACGAAGCCGAGCGACGAGGGGGGCGGGACGGACGAGTTTTTATCGCGCCATCATCTGTTCATGTCAGTCACGAAAAGCACTTCCGATCCGTCGAAGAATTTCGCGCGTTCGCGCCACAAAAGACCGTTTGGCTGGCGTGTCCGACCTCCAAAAAGGTTGACCCTCGCGTCGCGGCGGCACACGTCCCGGCGCGACGCACGAGCCCGAGGCGTGGCCCGCCGCACACACGCGCGCGCGCCCCTTCTCGCGCGCGGCTTTCTCGGCGCGCGCCGTCTGACCCGCGCGGGCGAGCGCCGCCGGCCGCCCCCGAGGCCCGGGTCAACCGTCATGGACCTCACGGAAGATGAGCTCAAGCCGCTGTACAAGTGGATCGACCAGATCCCGCTGTCGCGCCCGAAGCGGAACATCGCGCGCGACTTCAGCGACGGCGTTCTCGTGGCGGAGGTCATCGCGCACTTCTACCCCAAGCTGGTGGAGCTGCACAACTACAGCGGCGCCAACGCGATGTCCCCGAAGGTGTACAACTGGCAGACGCTCAACTCGCGCGCGCTGAAAAAACTCGGGTTCCAGATCCCGCGCGAGGATTTCATGGACGTGTGCAACTGCCGCGCGGGCGCCATCGAGCGCGTCTTGAAGCTGTGCAAGATCAAGATGGCGGAGTTCCAGGCGAAGCACGGCGTGGCGGGGAAGGGCACAAGCACGGCCGCTGTGCGAAGCGCCGCGGGCGGACCGGCGGCGCACGCCGCCGGACCGGAGACGTTACATACAGACGCGGTAAGCTTCGCCGGCGACGACGCCGCGCCGACGAAGAGCGTCGTGCTCTGCGAGCAGTGCGGCCATGTGAACCACTTTGGTGTTTCTGTCGCGCACCCAGGCACCGCGAATCGTCCCAACTCCGGCATCTTGAAGGCGACCTCCGTCGCCGCCGACGGCGACGCGGATGAAAACGCAAACGGCGACGATCCCGTTTTGCGACGCAAAGACCAGCTCGTCGCGGAGTTGCGCGAGACCAACTCTATTTTGGACGCCAAGAGCCGAAAACTGGAACAGCTCGTGCGTTTGAAGGATGCGAAGATTCAGACGTTGCTGAACAAACTGCAGGCGCTGGGAGCGTTGCGGCCGGAGTAGAAGAGCGTTTCGGAGAGGGGTGAACGCGCGCGAAGCCTCTCGATGTATGTATTACGGCGAGTGAAATCGATTTTACGAAAGTACCTTCGTACGTCATCCAATTCCCGCGCCGGCGGCCGCTTTGTCGAACCACCACTTCGTCTTCGGTCCGATCCCGACGCGTTTGTTCCACCCCTTTCCGTACAGCCACACGCGTAGCGCGATTCCCGCCGGTCGGTTAAGAAGCCACTCGAACGCGAGCGAAGCTACAAATGAACCCGCCAGACCGGAGAAAGCGGGGTGGTCGGAATTGGACACGGACGCGACGATCGCCACGATGAAAGCTGCAAGCCACAACGGAATCGTCACGATTCTCCCCCACTCCACGCCGCACAAGCTGATTCGCGAAAATATTTGAAACAAGGCTGAAATCGGCGTCATCAAAAGCGCGATAACGAACACCCTCAAAGCGGCGTTGGCGTCTATAAAAGCGACAGTGAGTACCCAGGTCCATAACAGGGTGTGGCTGAGATCCGCCAGACGTTCGTTGCGGGAAAAAGAATCGCCCGCGCCGACGAAAAAACACGTCAACACCTGGTGGCGGTTGACGAGGTAGTAGAGAAAGCGCTCGACAAACGGATTCGCGACTTTTCCAGAATCAGGGTCGTCTTGTGGTTCGTCCCAGTGTGCCATGTCGTAATCAAGCAACCGCGGAGTGAGCAAACGTCTCCAGTTTGTCCAATCGCCGAGCACGACTTTTTGTTCCGCCGGGTCGGTCCATTTTCTCTTCACGAATTCTTTTCCCGAGAAACTACGTTTCATCTTGTCGTACCCTTGTCTCGCCACGACCGTGCATCTCGCAAACTCAAGTTTCGTGTCAGCACACATCGCGACGAGTTCGTCTCCAGCCTTCACGTCTGGAGCGCCGTGCTTTTGTCCGGGCGCAAGCGACGCCAGTAATATATCATCAGCGCCTTGGCTTTTCACGAACACGTCGCATCTGGCAGTCGGAAGTCCTTCCTTTGCATTCGCGACGCGTGCGTTGAACACGTAAATCGCACGCGTAGCCTCCAGAGGTATGTCAATAACGACGCCAGACTGCGTTTCCGGATCCATCGAAGGCGGGTCTGATACCGTCGAAGTCGCCCCTTCCGCGTCCGCGGGTGGGTGTGATACCGTCGAAGTCGCCCCTTCCGCGTCCGAGGACTCTTCCCTTGGGACGTCCGACACCTCAGCGTCAGCAGACGCCGGGGCGAGGGTATCAGCCTCCGCCGGGGCGAGGTTTTCAGCCTCCGCGGGTGCCTGCCCCGCGGCGGTATTTTGGGAGTTCTCGCTGTTCGACATGCGATCGATATGCGCTTGTGATGGCGCGGCGAGCGCGTGTCACTGTGCGAGGCGCGAGAGTTCCGGCGCCGTACTTGAATGCGATCGACAATTCTGTACGCGTGTCTACACGCCTTTTGATTGGGCGTACAGGTGGCTCAAACTGTGTGGTATCGGCCGTCGATTTTCACCGCGGCCGGGGAAAATGACCGGTCTTTTCGGGGTTAACGCACCCGCGTTTCGTGTATGCGCTTTCAGTCAGAAGTCGAAATCAACGTGCCCTTTTCGTGCGCGAGGTGTTACACCGCTCGTGTAATCCGAGGCTGCCGCCTTCTCGCGCGCACACCTCCGCGCGGCGCTCCGAGCGCGCGCACGCACGCGGTCGCACTTCGACGCGCGACACCGCACCTCGACTTCACGTCGAAGCGCGCACCGCCCCCACCCCCGGTCGCGTCTCGTCGCGTCTCGGTTCCTCTCGGAAAAGTCGCGCGCGCCTCGCTCGAGGCCGGCCGCGCGACAAGGTCACCGGCGCGTGACTCCGGCGCATACGGCGCGGCGTTCGTGGGATCCCGCGCCGCGCGTTACCCGCCATGGGCGCTTCCGGCGCGGCCGCGCCCGCGGGCGCCAGCAGCGTGATGCTCGCGATTCTGTACGGTCTCGCGTACCTCACCGCGGCGTCTTCCATCATCCTGCTCAACAAGCACGTGTTGTCGGTGACGCCGTTCCACTTCCCCATCGCGCTTTCGAGTTTGGGCGTGTTGTTCGGGTGGGTCACGAGCGTCGTAGGCGTGCACACCGGCATTATTTCCTTAGAAAAGCACAAGGACATCACGTTCGGAAGCTGGGTCAAGACGGTGTTGCCGATCGGGTTCTTCACCGGCGTCACTTTGGCGTGCGGGAACATGGCGTACTTTTACCTCTCGCTGTCGTTTTTGCAGATGACCAAAGCGCTCGCGCCGGTGGCGCTGTTTTTCATCCTGTGGGTTACTGGATTAGACCGCTTCCACCTGAACGTGTTTTTGGCGGTCATCGTGATCGTCATCGGCACCGCGGTCGCGGCGTTCGCCGAGGTGCACTTCACGTGGATCGGCATCGGACTCATCGTCGTCGCCGAGACGTTTGAGGCGATCAAGAGCGCGTGCTTTCAGTTTCTGCTGGCGAACAAATCCTTCACCATGTGGGAGGGCATGTACTTCGTGTCTCCCGCGTCGCTCATCTTCCTTTCAATTCTGATCTACTCCATGGAGCTTCAGGACATGATCAAAGAAGACGCGTGGGGGCAAATCAAGGAACACCCTTTGATGTTCTTCGCCGCCGGGACGCTCGGTTTCGGCGTCAACTACTGCTCGCTCGGCGTCATCAAGCACGCGGGTTCTTTAACTTTAAAAGTCCTGGCGCAGATGAAGTCCATCATCATCATTTTGTTCGGCATCGCCATCTACCACGACATCGTCTCCACGCAGACGGCGTGCGGCTACGCCACCGCCATCGTCGGGTTCGGGTTCTACAACTACGCCAAGATCAAGGCGAAGGAGGAGGACGACGCCGTCTTGGCGGCGGAGATCGCCGCCGCCGAGGGTAAAGAGGGCGAAACTGCGCCCCTCGTCGACGGCGAGAAGAAGGTGTGAGAAAGGCGGCCCTCGTCACGCGAGCGGCGCGCGAGAACCGTCATGGGAGGTGAAGAGCTACCGTACGCGTGGACTACATAATATTCGACACTTTCGTAGTAGAGACAGAGACATCATTCCTTCACGGGGTCATCGAGCGCGCGCGTGTACGAAAACGAAAACGACCGCGATGCGTTTTTTTTCGCATCCGCACGTCGCAGCGCCGTGTCTGCAGTCACTCGTCAGTGCTGAGACGCAAAAACTCCCGCCGGTGGGTGCCAACGATTTGAAAAACGCGCGTCTTGCCGCGGCTCGCCAGAGTCGGGCGCCGCGCGCGGACGGGCACGCGCGTCTTTCGGGATGTCGAACTTCGGGAGCAAGGGCGCGATGCTGGTGACGGACATCGCGCAGTCCGCGAAGGGCACGATCCCGCCGTACAACGACGAGCTCGCTCGCGCGGTCGTGGACGAGGCCCAGGAGCACCACCGGAGCATCTTGAGACTCATCGGGGACATCCAGAAGACGGGCGCGAGCCTGGACGAGGCTAAGCCGGACGACGCCGCGAGCATCCTCGTGCATCACCAGGCGGTGTTGCGGAACAAGCGCGCGCTGCTGGTGTACCTGAACGAGCGCATGCGCCGCGTGCGCGCGCTGAGGTGGGAGGTGGGCACGGGTCTGCCCGAGGTTGTGGCGGAGAACCTGTCGCACTCGGAGCGCTCCTTCTTCACGCAGTACGCCGCGCTGGTGAACAAGTACCAGGGCCGACGGGGTGGCGTCGGTTTGAACCTGACGCTGGACCCCGCGCCTCCGCGCGACCACAAGGTGCAGGTGCGCGTGTTGGAGGAGTACGGCGAGGTGGTCACCCGGGACGGCGCGGTGGATCTCCGGAAAAATACCGTTCATCTGCTCTGGCGCGACGACGCGCAGCCGCTCATCGCCGAGGGCGTCCTCGAGAAACTAGACGATAACTGAGGAGTCTTGAGGCGCGTGCGTGGACGTCGTCGTCGTTCGTTACAAATACATACTTCGTTACAAATATGTACACACGCAACACGCCAAATCACGTCGTCGCTTTAAGTCTCGCTCTAAGGCCACGCTTGATCGCGTCGACGTCGGCTTCGTCGCGCAAACGCCGTTCCTTCGTCCCGAGCTTCTCGCGCCACGTCGAGAGGAACTTGGTGGACGGCAGCCCGCGCTGGCGAAGCGCCTTACTGCGTACGTCCTCGAACCAGTCCAGGCTCGCCACCTCCGCCACCGCGGGGTGCGGCAGCGAGGCGAAGTCCTCGCCGCGTCGTACTCGACGCGCGGTGCGACGCGACGGGAACGAATCCAAGTCCACCGCGGCGCGGCGCGAAAACGCGACGCCCGGATCGATGACTTGGCCCGGCCGAGCGAAAGACGTGCCCAGACCGTACGCGTACGTCCCGGGAGACGCGATGCGCACGGCGTCTGTCAAAGCGTCTTTGGCTTTGTTTTTTTCGTGGGAAGAATTGCTTGCCAAAGAAGGACTCGATGTCGGCTCGAGCGAACGCAAAAGCGTCCGCGACCCGGGGGACGCAATCACCGGTATGCGCGGCTCGCCGCGCTCGATGTCCAGCGCGCGCATCGCGCGGTCCACCGCGTCCAACTCGTCGGGGTCCATGTCCGTCGGCGGCGCGAACCCCGAAACGTTTTCGGCGTCGGGATCGTCGGGATCGATTCGCGTGTGCTCGTCGTCGTCGGCGGCGGCGTCGCGTTTGCTCGTCACCAGCCCCCCCACGGCGTCGTGGTAGCCCGGGCGCTCCACCGGCGGGTCGAACGCCACCGACCGGCGCGCGATCGGTACCGGCCGCTCGACCGGCACGCCGAACGCGTCCTTCACCGGCGCGTGCGTCTGCTTCGCGAACGAGAACGGCCCCGACGCGTTCTTAACGGAGGCGTGGAAGCTCTCCGTTAAGTTGAACCGTTCCGGCCGAAGCCGGTCGTACGAAGGCACCGAACTTGGCACCCACGGTTTCCCGGTGGTCTCGTTCATCGTTGACCGCCGGGCGCTCTCCCACTCTTCATCCGCGCGGAGACGATCGAACGTTAAACTCGACACGACGGACGTGTGTTTCTCGCGCGCGCTCTGCAGCGTCGCGAACACCTCGTCGGCATCCTCCCGCGCGCCGGACAAAGCCCTGTCCAACGAGAAACTCGCGTAGCGCGGGTCGGGGTCGGCGACGCCCAACTTTTGCGCGACGCGCGCGCGAAGCCGGGGCGCGGGGCGTTGTTCGCGTTTCTCGTTCACGCGCCAGTGCATTTTGTTTCCCGGACTCTGCTGGTACCCGTACGCCGCGCGGAGCCCCCCCGCGCCGGGACTCCGCACGTCGTCCGACACCCCGGACGGCACCCAGCCCTTCGGCGCGAACGTCTGTTTTCGCGGCGAAGGCTGGCTGGCGCCCCGTCCGGGCACCGACACCGAGGGCAAAAAACGCGGTGACGATTTTTCGCGCGTTTCTTGAACGAACGCCCGCTTCGCCAGGTTCGCCTCGCTCTTTTTTTTGGCGTTCTCGATGCTCCGCGCGTTCGCGTCCTCGCGCGTCCACTGGTTGGCGTGCGCGTGCACGTACAGGTCGTGCTCGTACGCCTCCGGGTCGTGCACGTCGCAGGCGCGGCCGAGTCGGTTGTAATTCGCGGCGCGCGACCCCGGGCCGTAGCGCCAGTCGCTCCCGCTTTGGAAACCGTCGCGGTCGATGTGGTTCACCGTCTGTTCGATTCTTTTCGTCCGCGCGGCGCGGTGCTTCGTCAGGTCGGTGCCTCCGTCGCGGCCGGTGAAGAATCCGCGCTCGCGGAGCAAACCCCCGAGCGTCCCGAGCTCCCACAAATCGCGCGGCGCGAACGAGACGAGCTTCTTGAAGCACCGCACGGCGGCGACGTCGGCTCTTGGGTTACGCAACGTCGGCGCGGCGTTTTGAAACGCCAAACAACTCAATCGACCGAGCGTCTCGCAAAACGCAGGGAACGCCATCTCGTTCGCGTTGCCGTCCCCGTCGTTCTCGAGCTCGATTTCGCGAAACACGTCTAAGCACTCGTCGCGCGACGCCAGGTGCGGGACGACGTCGAAGTTTACCAAAAAACACAAAAATTCGTCCTCGTTGATCGTCGCGCCGGTTTCCTCGACGACGCGCCACGTGATTTTCTTGGTACTCGCGCTGTACATCTCCAGCGTGGCGTAGTGCGCGTAGACGCGACGTAAACTCGTGTCGTGCGCGCGGAACGCGTTCATCGCGGTGCGCCCGAGTAAAGACTCGAGGTCCTCGTCGCGTTTGGTTTTGCGGTTCGGGTTTTTTTTTCGCGCGCTCTTTTTTTTAGCCAACGAAGCGTCGGAGGTCTCGTCGCCCGCGCGTCGAATCCCGCCCCGCGCGCGAGGCAGGATATCTTCGCGAAGCAGCGCGGCGTACGCGGCGTCCAGGCGCGCGGTCTTCTGCTTCGCCAAAAGCGCGGGATCGAGTCCGGCCTCTGATGCGCCTTTATTTTCGGTCCTCTTCGGTCCTCTCGGGACGTACCGCCGCTTGGCGCACTCGCGAAGCAGAACCTTGAACTCGGCGTACTCGAGTTTGGCGTCGCCGAGTTTCGCACCCGTCGCCGCGCGGCGCCGGCGCTCGTCGCGGTTACGCTCGTCGTATCCCACCTCGCCGGCGTCCACGCGCGCGAAGAGATCGTCCAGGTCCACCGCGGTCGTGGCGTTGTCCAGCATCGCGCAGTCGCGGACGAGCTTCTGCCACCCGACGCAATCCAGCTCGAACACGCCGTCGTCGTCTTGAACCGGGTGTAGCGGCGTCTCGGCGTTTTTTTTTTCGCGCTTTTCGTCGGACGTTTTGGTCGTCGCGGCGTCGTTCTCAAACCGCGCGTCGGAAGCGGAAGGAGACGTCTCTCGGACTGGCGTGGGCGGCGCGTCCTTTCGTTCCGGTCGGTCCGCGCGCTCGTACGACCCTTTGAGCGGCCCTTTGAACGAGGGCCCCGCCGGCTGCGGTTTGAACCGGCGGTATGAACCGTACGCGCGAAACACCGAACGCAACGCCGCGTCGGTTCGCGACGCCGACGTCGTGTCATCCGTCTCCGTTCCCGCCGCGAGCCCGTTCGCGACGTCGACGCGCGCGGCGTCGAGTCGTTCCTTGCGCGCCGCCGCCTGCTTCGCGCGCATGTCTCTTTCCTTGGTGAGTTTCAGGAACAGCGCGGAGTCGTCCGTGGAGGAGATCCGGCCGGCGACTTTGGCTTTGTTCGCGTACTTTGGATTGGAGGACCAGTGCAGGTCGTCGGGGTGCCTCCCCGACCGGTGCAGCTTGGCGTCCATGGCGTTCGCGTCCGTCAGGTCGAGGTACGCCAGGAACGCGCGCAGCGCGTCCACCACGGGCATCTCCTCCACGATGTCCTCCGCGGAAAAGAGTTCCATGGTCGTCGTCGCGCGCGCGATTGCGACGTGATCCCGAAAAGGCAGAGGCGCGATTGGCGACGCGTGCGCGCGAGCCCACCGCGTCCCCGCGCGGCCGGACTCGAAACCCGGAGGCCAGACACGCGCTTCTCGGGTATGGACGAGCGCGGTCGCGGGCAATCACCCCACACCTCCGGTCGCCGGAAGGTACGCCGGCGTCGACCCGCGCTCGTGACAGTGTCGAATCGCGCGAATGCCCCGTCGCGCTCCTCGACACCGATTTTCTCGGCAGCTTTCACGGGAGTCGCCGAAAACCGCCGACGCGACACACACCGAGCGAGGGCTCCGCTCCGCCTCACACGCGACAGCGCGCGCTCGCGCCGCACGCGCGCGATGCGCCGCGTCGCGGCGATCGCGAGTCAGGCGCTGGGTCGGGCGTCGGGTGCAGCCTCGTGTCATCGAAGTCGTCGCTGGTTAGGCACCCAGCGCATCCGAAATCCGCCCACCGCCGACGACGCCGGAGCGGGCACCGGCCGCCCTCCCCGCGTGGGCGTGCCCCGCGACTTGCCGAGCACGCCCCCCCCGTTCGAGCCGGACACCGCGCTCGAGCCGTGCTCCGCCGCGGACCGCGAGACGATGTTCCGCCAGATCGTCAAGCGCCGCGCCTACCCGGTCGGCTGCGCGAGTCGGTGCAGGCACGGGTACCCTCGCGCGTTTTTGCACGCGCCCATGCACGCGCCGAAACCGCCAAATAAGGCGGGCGCTGAAGAAGTGACGCCCTCGTGTCCCGAGGCGGCCGGCGCGCGCGCGGAGCACGCCATCGGGTGGCTCACCTGCCCTCTGCTTAACGAGGCCATCGACGCGCTGGAGAAGAAGGGAGGCATAGACGACCTCGCGGCGGTGGTGGCGGCTGATCCGCGTCTGCGTTCGGCGCTGCGACGCGCGCACGTCACCGCCGCCGACGCGCGGCGGTGGCTGCTGTCGCGCACGGCGTGGCCCGAGGCGCTTCGGTCGGACGCGGCGCACGCGCAAGCGAGGTACGTGCTGTTCGAGACGGGAATAGCCGGGGTGGATCTCAGGCACGTGCCCGAGAACGAGACCGGAAAGAAAAAAAAGACGTCGGCGAAACGCGAAGAGGGCGGCGGTTGGCGGGGGAACGGCGTGAAGTGTCTGCACGCGCACGTCGGGGACGCGCTGGTCCGGGGCCGAGCCGCGAACGCGATAGGTCACGTAGTCTTAGAAAAGCTCGCCCGCGACGGCGTCGAGACGAACGGGAGCGCGGAGTGCTGGCGAGCGTGCGCGAAGCCTACTCTACGCCGCGTAGAGTAGATAACCTTACGTTCAGAAAGAAACACGTACGTATTCGTTTCCTTCATCATCCCAAAGACTCCGAATACCTCGTCGTCGTCAACCTCTTCACCTGCAGAAGGGATGGCCGATGGCCTGCGCGACGGAGGTCCGCTTCTTCCGTTGCGCTAACAGCCCGCACACCAGGTCCCATCCCTGCCCCCCGTTCTCGTCCAGGATGGCGAAGTCCGCCTGCCGCCGCTCGGGCAGCGAGTCGCGCCACGCCTGCGCGTCGAACGCGTAGATGTCGAGGTCTCTTTTCGTCGACCCGGGCTTCCCTTTTCTCAACGAGGGGCACGCCACCTGCAGAATGACCATCCCGCAGCTGAACGCGTCGAACAGGTCGGGCTTGGCTTTGGCCCATCCCAGTGACGAGCCGAACAGCGAACCCACTCCAGAAACCTCAAGGTACTTCTCCGGCGGGCCGTACACGGGATCGAACACGGTTTCGTCTTTGCTGTAGTTGACGCCCGTTCGCAGATCGCACGCGCCTCCGAGGTCGATCAACTTGATCACGGGCTTCGACCCGATACCGAGTTTCGACCCGCCCGTTTCCGCGAACAGGATGTTATCCGGCTTGACGTCCCGATGCACCACCCCGGCGTCGTGCACGGACTTCACAGCCTGCAGGAGCTGCTTGGCGAAAAGACGCACCGCGCGGCTCTCGTCGCCGACGCCCATCGCGGCGGCGATGCCGCCGCCGCCGCCGCCGCCGAAGAGCGAGAGCCCCCCTCCGCTTCCCCCGCCGAGCACGGCGTCCAGCGTGTTTCTGCCCTCGTCCTTCCACACCAGAAACGCGTTGGCGCCGGCGACGCCCAGGAACGGCGCGACGCCCTTGGCGCTCTTCAGCCGGCGGTTGAGCGCCGCCTCGGCGTCGAAATACTTCTTGCCCGGGCCGGTCATCTTCCGCTCCTTCAGGATCACTCTTTGGCCCTTCCACGTGCCCTCGAAGACGTCCCCGAACGACCCGCTGCCGATCTTCTTGCCCCTCGAGACGTCCGCCATGGGGATGTCAACCTTGACCGCCTCGCCGTCGGTGTCCGCCTGCTCGTACGCGGACACGCGGAACGCGCGCGCGCGGGGGCGAGCGACGTCGCCGCGCGTCCGCGATGACGAGACGGCACGGCGCCCCGCGAGGGACGAGCGGCGCGAGGACAACGCGCGGGGGGACGCGGCCGCGGCGGGCGCGCGCGTGGCGGAGGAGACGTGCGCCATCGTGGTTTGCGGGATTGACGCGCTCGAGTCGTGGGGTGCGCGGAGGCTGGTGACCTTGCTGAGGCTGGTGACCTTGCTGATGACGAGGACTGCGACGCGTCGTCGTCATCAGCAGGGAGTTTCGCCACCTTTCAAGCCGGGCGTTCGTTGACCGGCTCGAAAGGGCGAGCGTTCGATCGAGGCGAAAGGGAAAACCTCTTTGCCACTTGGCGCGCGTGGGGGAGATCTTTATCCGGCGAGGAACGCGCTGGCGATCGAACCGACGTGCCGCCCGTCCTCCTCGGCACAACGCCCGGCACCCCCGCGTTGACCCCGATGTCTGTCACGCTCGCGAGCATGAACGCGGCGGGCCTCGGTCGCGCCGCGACGCTTCGCGTCTCGCCCGCCGCGCGTCTCCGCGCGGCTTCCCGCCCCGCGCGCCTCTCCAGCGGCCGCGTCGCCCCGGGCGGGTCCCGCTCCCGAGTCGCGCCCGTGACGCGCGCCGCGGTGGACGCGACGGTGGCGTACGCGGTGGCGCAGCAGAACCTGGTGTTCGCCGCGCTCGTCGCCGCGGAGTGCGTGTACCAGCAGGGCAACCTCCCCGCGGACTACAAGGGCCGCCCGGAGCTGCCCAAGATCGCGCTGCCCTGCGGCTTGTTCGCCGGCGCGTTCGCGCTGATCCAAACCGACCAGACCGTGCTGTCGCCCGGCGGACTCGCGCTGGGCGCGGTGGCGTGCTTCTTCTCCGGCAAGTACTTCCTCGACCGCTACGACGCCATCGTGCCGGACGGCATGGACTGGCCCGGGCCGAGGGTCTTCCCGGGGACGGGAATCATCTTCTCGCTCTTCGTGTTCCTCGCAAACGTCGAGGCGCTCCCGAGGATCCTCAACGACTTTTGATTGATTGAGTGATCATCTATAATAGAGCTAGGAGCGAGCGGGAGGGAGGCGACGCAGAGAGAGACGGGAGAGTCGTGCGCTTTTTACGACATTTGACGTTCACGTGAAAAGAGGGAAAACAGCGAAAAGGTCTCGCGTCTCGTACTACGCCTCGACCCGGTAACTTGACGTCTTCACTTCGCTTCACTTCTTCTCCATCGCCGCCACCGTCTTCTTGGTGCCCGCGAAGTCGATGTACTTGCCGTTGCAGTACGCGTCGGTGTTGTACCACTTGTGGCCGAACTTGGTGCCGTGCTCCATGGGCTCGCCGTTGCGCTTGAACTTGCGCAGGTTCGACACCTCACCCTCCGCGAGGCCGAGGTTGATGGCGATCTGCACGGGGTTGAGCGTGCCGCAGATGATGGGCAGGAACAGCGCGGAGATGGCGCCGATGCCGACGCCGATGAAGAGCGTCACGTTGCCCACCATGCCGGCGTACTCGGGGCCGAACAGGTCGCCCGCGTGCGCGGGGTTGGCGGCCGCGAGCGCGACAGCCGCGGTGGACGCAACGAGCTGCTGCTTGGAAACCTTCGCGGCGGAAGACTCCTGCTTCGGAGACGGACGCGGACGAGACGGTACAAAGAAGAAGCGCGGAAAACGTCAGCGGGTGTCTTTTTTGCGAGCCTAAAAAACTCGCACGTGGGGTGGGAAAAACCTTGGACTGGAAACGCGGGGAGAAGGCGACATTCGGGCGGACGAGAATGTCGAGACTGCCACGCTGTCGCGGGTCGCGCGTGCGCGGGTGGGCGTGGATCGCGCGACCGAGACGCACCTGCTTCTGGGCCATGACGGTGAAGCGGGCCTGCGTTTCGCGGGGAGATCGCGGGTGGAGAGGGGGGGATCGCGCCGTGTGAGTCGCGCGATCGCCACGGGGGTCTCGGCATGTGGGCGCGTCTCGAGGGCGCCGCGAGCGCGCGGACTCGACACACCCGAGCCACTCGGGGAAGATTCGCGACAGTGGCGCGGTTCGCGAGCGTTCGTCTCCGCGGCCGGCTGGATCGGGACGTACCGCGCGGGCCTTGGCGGCGACCTTGCGGGACACGCGCGCGCGGGGCGCGACGGTGAGCGAGGGGAGAGCGGCGATGGCGTTCATCGTGTTTTCGTGTGCGATCGAATGACCCTCCGCGCCGAGCGATGGCATCACCTGGATAAGCGAAATGCAAAGCCTAACGAGATGGGCCCGACAGGCTACGTGACTGAGCGCCATACGAGGTGAGTTTAGAGACAAGCTTTCTCCATTAAAAAAAAAAAAAGCCGCGACCCGTCGTCATCGCCGCCGACGACGGCGACGCCCGCCGACCCCCATGGACAGCCTAAACGATATCCTACGCGCCCGCATTCCCCTACGACGCCAAGAGCGCGGCGACTTTCCTGAACGTCCCCAGCGACAAACGCTCGCGCGCCAGCCACGCTTCCGTCTCGCGTCGGCGCGCGTTTGACGTTTCGTCGTCGCCCGCGCGCCACCCTCGTTTTCGCGCCGCCGCCTCCGCCGCGCGCGTGCGTTCCAGCCGAGCCACCAGCCGCGCGCACGTCTCCGCCGCCGCGGCCGCCGCGACACACGCCGGGTTCGCCTCCGTTGCTTTTAAATTGCTTTTAAACGTACGCTCTCGTCTGGGCGAGACGGAGAGCGACGCGCTTCGCGGCGACGAGCTTCGTGGCGACGACCCGGCGGAGGGGGGCTGAGGTTTCAGGTTCCGGCCGCGTATGCGCACGCGGCCGGCGAGGGAGCCTCTGGAAGGTGAAGCGTCACGCGGAGACGCGGGGCGACGTTTTTCGGTTTCCGGCCGCCGCGACGCGCGGAAAACGTTTTCGTCGCTCGCAATCGTCCCGAACGAATCCGCGGACGACGCGCTGATGTCCGTGAGCGACTCCGTGAACTCCGCGTTTAATCGCGAGTCGGGCGACCGCGGAGGGCGGGGGGACGCGACGGACCGCGTTTGATGGCCTCGCGACAAGGTTCGGTTTGAGTGAACCGGTTCGGTCCTCGCGACTGAAACGAAATCTCCGCGCGACGAGGCAGTCATGAGTTTCCGCGCCGCCTCGGCGGCGGCGGCGGCGGCGCTCTCGGCGATTTCGCGCCGATCCGACGACAAGAAACGTCTCTGCTCGGCGAACCCGGACTCGACCATCGCCGCCATGGCTCGCGTCGCTTCCTCGACGCGAGCCTCCACGGAGGCGGCGACGGAGGCGCCTTCCGTCGCCGCAGAGGAAGACACCCGCAGAGCCTCGCGGAGTCGGTCCTCGGCTTCGCGCGCGCGCGTCTCCCAAGAGACGACGTTCGCCTGAAGCGTCCTCCGCTCCGCCGCGAACGTTTCGGCGGTTTCGGCGGCGACGGATTTCGCGCGCGCGTCGGCGTCGTCCCGCGCGGCGAGCGCCGCCTTCGCCTCCTCGCGCGCCTTCTCCGCCTCCTCGCGCGCGCGCACGGCGGCGCGCGTCTCGCCCTGCGCGCGCTCGAGCGCGGCGCGGAGAGACGCCGACGATTCGAACGTCTCCGACGTCTGCGTCTCCGCGACGACGGTTTCTTTTTTTTTCTCAAGACTCTTCGCCTCGTGAAGGCTTCTTCCGTCTCCGACGGCGCGCGCGAACGGCGCGCTCCGCGTCGTTCCGCTCGTCTCCGCCTCGTTTTCTTGTTCGTCCCGAATCTCGCGCGCTCGGGCCCCGCCCGAGGTTCCGTCGAGAGGCATAGACACCGCGACGTCCCCGAGCTCCTCGAAGTCCAGGTCGTCGTCCAGCACCAGCGACGGGAAGCTCCGCGAGGAGACGTCCGAAACGTCCGTCGCCGTCGCCGTTTTCGTCTCCGTCTTCTCCGGCGCTTCGGTGTTAGCGGATCGTGCGCCGAGCGGCTTCGTACGTAACCCGTCGCCGAGCAGGGGTTTCTTCGCGAGCGGGTCTTTTCCCAGCGAGGGCAAAGACGCGAGGTGCCCGCGCGAGCCCCTCGAGACGTTCGAGACGTTTGAGACGTTGGACCTCTGGGAGAGGATGGAGAGATCCAAGACGTTTTCGTCGTTTCCGCCGTTCGTCGCGGGCGTTCGTTTCCTCGACGACGACTTGTGCGCGCCGGCGCGCTTCGCGGCGTGCGCCCCGTCGCGCGCGGCGTTGCCGTCGACGCGGCCGAGCGGCGTCCTGGCGAACCCGCGCGCGACCGGGCCCACCGGCCGGGGGGAAGGCGTGCCTTTACCCGCGGGCGGTCTCGGAGACGCGAACGACCGGTCGAACGTCTTGGACGCGTCGCCGGAGACGTCCGAGGCGAAGTCGTCCAGGATCATCGTGCTGTGTTTGCTCTCGCCGCCGGCGGCGGAGTGGAAGGATGAGGCGTGGCCGTCGCTCGCCTCGGCGCTCGTGTCCGCCTCCGAACCGCCGCGAGGACCCTTCGCGCTTTGGCGTTTCTCCCTCTCCTCGACAACCTTCGCGCGGAACACCGCGTCGCACGGATGGTCCCAGTCGCTCTCGCCGGTGGCGAAGTTGAAGTAGTACACCTGCCCGTCCCCGGTGCGGCAGGGCTTCCAGTTCTCGGGCAGGCTCGCGCGGAGGCCCTCCTTGGCGATCCACAGGAAGTCGCGCGTCTCGTGCGGCTTCACCCCGAGCCATCGCGCGTACTCCACGATCTCCTCGTACGCGGGCTCGTAGTCCGAGCCCGCCTCCTCGAGAACTTCCTGGTTGAACGAGGCCATCGGGTCGGCCGCATCCGAGGCGTCGCTCAGGCGACGCGCGTCCTCCGCGTCCGCGAACGCCGCGGAGGCATCGTGCGCGCCGGGAGCGCGCGTTGGAGCCACCTGCATTGGCGCGCTTCTTGGAATGCGTAACGGTTGGAAAATCCACTGGAGAAGATGGGACTGGATTTTCTGGGTGAGCCGAGAGCGGCAACATCAATCTCCAGTCACTTCGCGGGGCGCCGGGGTCCGCCCGCGATGGTCGCCGGTGAGGGTGCTGGCGGGGACGTCCGGTCGGATTATGTCGGCGAGGACATCCGGTGGTCGCACCCCGACGCTCTTCGCGCGGCGGTTCTCACCGCGAACGGCATACACGCGCGCGCGCGCTGGGAAACGAAGCAAGGCATCGACTACTCCACGTTTCGCTTCGCGCTGAAGGATGCGTCCGGGGGAAAGCTGAGACGTGCGCCGGAGCCCTTCGACGGAGCGCCGGAGCCGTCCCCGTCGGCGTCCATCTCGTTCTCCGCGTCCGATGACCCCAGACGCGACGCGGGGCGGCACTCGCCGGCTTCCGCGCGGACGAGGTACGGATTCGCGCCCGCGCTGGTCGCGAACGCCTTTTCGGCTGGCTCCGAAAACGCGACGCCTCGGATCGCGAAGTCTCCGGTGCGTCTCGGGGACCGAATCGACGAAAGCGAGTATTCCGCGCCGCGCGTCGCGCGTTGGAGTCGCGGCGACGCAAGAAAAGAGACGCCCGCGAAGCTCGCGATCGGCCGAGCGGACGGCAGAGTGGACATCCTCGCGACGCGCGAGACGCGCGTTTTTGTCGACGGCGACGCGGGAACGAGCGGCGGCGCTTTTTCTTCGCGCGTCGGGTACCGCTTCGACGTCTCGTGCTCGCTCGTGCCTACGCGTTTAAACGGCGACACGCACGATGACGAAAACGAAAACGCGCCGATCGCGGACGTGGACTGGTCCGCCGCGGGCGACCGACTGGTCACCGCGTGCGAAGACGGGGACGTGCGCGTGTGGAGCTTGCTGGAGGCGGAGGCTCCGAAAACGAAACAAGACGAAGACGGAAACGAGACGGCGTCGGCGGAGACGTGGCGCTGTTCCCGCGTCGTGGCGTGCGGCGACCGCGCGCTGTTGTCACTCGAGGGTCGTCTCGCGGACGAGAAGATCGATCCGAGAGGTGACGATAAAGACGAAGGAGCTAAAGACGAAGGAGCAAGACGAAACCGAGAGGGCGTCGCGCGATTACCTCCGGTGGTCGCCGCGCGATTCCACCCGCTCAACAATAACCTCATCTTCGTCGCACGCCGTTCTAGGAGCGTGTGGGTGGTGAACGCCAGCACGGGTCATGTCTCCGCGCGCGTCGGATCGTCGAGCGCGGTGAAGAAAAACGCGACTAAAAACATGCCCGCCGACCTGAGCGCGGCGTGCGTCGACGCCGTCGGGTCGTTCGTGTACGCGGGGGACACCGAGGGGCGCGTGCTGGCGTTGCGGTACACCAGGGCGGACGCCAACCGAGGAGGCCGGTTTCCGTTCGTCGCCACGCGACGAACGTTTGCGAGGACGGGCGTCGTCTCCGGCGTCTCCGGCGCCGTCGTCGAACGGGAACCGACCTCCTCGGCCGATCTCGGATCGGGATCGGCGTCGCGAAAAAACGCGGGTTTCGTCGGGGTTTCGCCGAGCCAAAGCGGCGAGCACGCCATCGCGTTCGCCGGCGGCGCGGCGCCGCCGACGACGTTCGGACGCGGCGACGGGACGGAAATACTTTCCGTGTCGTACGCGCCGTTCGCGAAGGCGACCGGCGGCGCGGCCGTCTTCGCGACGTTCCGGTGCGGCGCGGTGCGCGCGTATAAGACCACCTTCGAGGCGCTCTCGAAGAGCGCCGCGACGAAGAAGAACGGTCGAAACGTTCCGTTCCCGCGTCGGCGAAGAGGCGCGCTGACGCCGACGTTGACGGCGTTCGTCCCCGCGTGGCCCGGCGTCTCGAGGACGCTCTCGCGTTTCGTCGCGATCGCGCCCGCGATGGACCCCGCGAGCCCGGTGGAGTGCGCCGCCGCCGTGGCCGGAGGCGGCGCGGCGACGTACGCGCTGCCGTCCGTCGACGGCGCGCCGGTGAACCGGTCCGGCGCGCTCGCCGCGACGGCGCGAGACGAGCGCGAAAAAGAAAAACCCGTCGCCGTCTGCGCGGCGTTCGACGCCGCGGGCGCGTTTCTCGTCGTCGGGTACGAAGACGGAGGCGTGTTGCTGTGGAAACGCGCCGCGAGTCTGTAGTTACCTATTCGACTCTACTCGTTTTCTACCGTAATAACAGACCAATAGTAATAGCGCTACTACGGTATTCGTTTCGCCTTTTCCACGCCGTCGGCGACGCACTCGGCGAGCGCGTCGAACCCGCCGGCTCCGTTGGGGTGCAGCCCGTCCCGCATCAGCCGCTCGTCCACGCGCTTACCCCCCCCCGCCAAGTCCCGCACTAAGAAGGGCTCCGAACACGGCTGGAAAACAACGTTGCGGTACCGTTTGCTACCGCCGAAAGAAGAAGAAACGCCGCGCTTACCGTTTTCCAACGTTTCCTCGACGTTTTTATTCGTCGCGTCAATCGCCGCGCTCCAGACGCTCGGTTGCAAGTACGACACGCGGTTATACACGCGCTCGCCACGCGGGGTGATACCCAGCACCACGATTCGCGAGTCGGGACATAGTTTCACCAACTCCTCGACACACGCGATGATCCCGGCGGACGCGCTCGGGACACCGGAAGAGAAGAGCGCCGCGACGTCGGCGTCCGACGCGCACCCCGTCGCAACGCCGCCGTTCTCGACGTCGCGAACCGATACACTCAGGTCGTTGGTGCCGATGAGCAGAACCACGAACGGCGGCGACGTGGCCGTGCGCGATCCCGATCGTATCGTCTTATCGGGGAATCCGCCGTTCCGGAGTCGCCACAGCACGTTACTCGTCGTGTCCCCGGCGATGGCGAGAGGCAGAGGCGAGTACTCGCCGAGGCGCCTGTTTAAGATCTCGGGCGCCGACGCGTACTCGGCGCGGGGCGCGCCGAAGGACGTCCCGCGCCACGCCTCGGTGATGCTGTCGCCCACCAGGATGAGGTCGGAGGTTGAGTTCCCAGCCTCGGCGGCGAGCGCGGCCGCGAGCTCGAGCCACGCCGCCGAGCCGGAAGCGCCGCCGCCGCCGGGCTCGGGCTCGGGGCTCGGGGAACGCTCGAAACGCGGCTCGCGCAGAGAGCGCGTCACGCACGTGCCCTTCGTGCGCGGAATCGGAATCTCTTTCGTCGCCGTCGCCTCTTCCTCAACCTCCGCGTCGGATCCCGCGTCGGCCGACGACGAACCGTCCGACGCCTCGGCGACGTCCGTGTACGACGCGTCGTCAACGCGGTCGGTCTCTTTCGTGTCGTCTCGGGCGAGTCCCGAACCCCGCGCGAACGACCGCTCCACCGCGCTCGCGCGGTCTCGTTGTTGGTTTTCGATCGACGGCGGTCCGTCGAGCGCCATCTCCCGCGTCCGCGATCCCCCCGCCCCCGGGCCGCCGGCGACCGAGCTCCACATCACGCACATCAGCAGGAACGACACGGTCGCCCACGTCCACACGCGGCGTCTATCCGCGGGGTCGCGGGGGCGGGGGGGGGGAGGCAGCATCGCGTCCGCGACGTCGCCGAGGCGCTCGAAGAGCCCGACGCCGTTTCCCCGCGCCACCGCCACGGGGGCCGCGTTCCCCGTCCGCGCGCCCGCCGGCGGCTCTGAGGCGGGGAGCAGCGTCTCCACGTCCTCGGTGGTGGCGCTCGTCGCGCCGCGGCCCTGCCCGCGCGGGCGGACCATCTCGATGGACGTCATCGCGATGTGAGTCGCCGGAACGCGCCACACTGGCCGAAAGAGCCGCGGTTCGAAACGCCGTGCGAAAAAACCAAAAAAGCGTCTTTCGTTTCAAAGCCGCCGGCGCGCTCGTCCCTCTCTCCCCCTCTCCTCCGCTCCGCACCCATCCTCTCCGATCCCTACCCTCGCTCCTACTCTCGCCCCTACTTCCGTCCCTACTCTCGTTCCTACCTCCGTCAAGTCGACCCTCCCGTCGACCGTGCTCCCCGTGCCTCCGCGCGAATACCTCCGCGCCTCGCGAACCGGAACGCCGTCGCGACCCGTCTAATGTCGAAACGACGTAAAAAGGCATAAGCCTCACCGCGCGGTATCATCACCCGACGTTCGTCGCGAACGCGCCCAGCTTTTTGATCGTCGCCGGCCCCAGCGCGTTCGCGAGCTCGGCCCACCGCTCCGCCCCGAGCGCGGACTCGTAGTGCCGCATGACCGCTAAGAGGTTCGCGTGCAACTCGGGATCGCGCACGCGCTGCCAGCTGGCGATGGCGTGCATCATCGGCGCCACGCCGGGCGTCGCCGCGTCGGGCGCCGCGCGGCACAACGCGACGAGGCCCGCGAACGCGTGCTCTTTTTCGGTTCCGTCGCGTAACCGCCGTAAAGCTTGACACCAAGGCGTGACGAACTGCGCGAATCCCGTTTGTATCGCTTCCGGCGTTCGTAACGCGAACCTCCCGAGCGCGATCGCGGCGTTTTCCGACAGCGAGCGGTGCACCATGGTTTGCGACAAAACGCGCGCGAAAGCCGACGCTAAACGAGCCGCGTGCGGCGCCATCGTCTCCGGGGGGAACGCCATCGCGGTTTCGCCCATCGACCAGCACGCGTTGTTGCACGCGCCCATGTTATACGCCTGCACCATCGTTGGTTCTAAATTAGCCACGGCGGCGTCCACGATGTGCGCCAAAATAGGCACCAAATGCTGCCCCGCGCCGGGCGCTTTCGCGACGTCCCCGACGAGCGCGAACGCCGAGCGGCGCACGCCCGGCGACTTTTGGTCGGTAATCGACTTGACAATCGCCTCGCGCACGCCGTCCGGGTCGGAGGCGACGAGCGAGGCTGCGCCCGCGCCGACCCCGTCGCAGATCCCGGAAAGCAAATCCAGAGCGCACACGACGTGGTCGGGCTCGTACCCGAAATCCGTACCGGAGTTTTGTGCGGTAGCGCTCTCGGACGCGTCGCGCGCCTGTAACGCGCGGCGCGCCAAGGTCAACGCTCGCGCGAACATCGGCGCCGCGAATTCCTGCGCGCCCAACCCGACGCCCATCGTGACGCTCGTGACGCACTCCAGGAGCTGGTACAGGTCAACCTGGTTGTCGCCCCCGCTCTCCCACTTCTGTAACAGAGGCGCGAGCAACGCGCTCGCCACGGCGGGGTTTTTTAAAGAGTCACCGGCGGAGTCGGCGAGCGTCGCGACGGCGTCCAGCGCGCACCGCAGATTTTTTCGTCCGTACGAAGCCACGGCTTGGCCTAACGTCGACGCCGTCGGCGCGAGCCACGGCGCGATGTCCTCGCGGCACTCGCCCACGAGCGTCGCCAGCGCACCACACGCCGCCGCCTGCACGTGCTTGTTCTTGTCCCCGACGCGCATAAGCAGACCGCCCAGGATCTTCTCCACGAACGCGCGGCCCTGCGCGGCGGTCGCGGGGGGGGCTTCGCCTTGCCTATGCGAAAACGCGAGTTGCGCCGTGGCCCGCGCGAAGCGCGAGAGGGTCCAGCACGCCGTGGCTCGGAGCATGGGCCTCGGATCCTCCAGCGAAGGCACCAAAAACTCGATGAGCTGCGGCAGGAACGGCGCGAGGCCGGCGTCGCATCCCTCGGACACGGCGCCGACCGCTAATATGGCGGACTCGCGCAGCCGCCAGTCGCTCTCGCGGAATCTCTGCTCGACGATGGGGAGGATCATGCCGAGCAGTTCGTCTCCGAACACGTTGGACATGACGTCGAGGCCGTTGGCGGAGGATTTGCGCAGATTCCATTGCGCGTCGTCGTCGTCGTCCTCGCCGGCGTCGTAGTACTCGTCCTCGTCGCCTTCAACACCGCCGGAAGACCCGCCCGTCGCGGAGTCTCCGCGGTCTCTTTGTCCCTTGAAGCTCGGTCTCACGTCCTGGTCGCGGTCCTCGCGCCCCGCGTTCGCCTCGTCCTCCTCGGCGGCGATCACCTCCTCGTCGTCCTCCGCGTACTTCATGTTCGTGAGGAGCATGGGGATGAGCTTGGGTGTGAACTCGCGTAAAACCTCCACGGTGTCCCGCTCCAGGTCCGCCTCGCAGAACGCCGCCCAGAACTCGCACGACTCCAGCGCCACGTCCTCGTCGCCGTCGCTCGTGCGCTCAATCATGTACGCGATAACCTCGCGCATGTTGGGCGCGAGCTTCTCCGGCGCGCGGTACAGCAGCGAGACGATCCCGGAGCACACCTCCTTGCGCACGCCGCTGTCCGTGTCCAGCGCGAGCGCGAACAGACCGCGCAGGTACGCGTCCATCAGGTGCGCGTGCGATTGCGGCCACGAAGGGACCATCAGGTTGATGGCGCCGAGTCCGGCGCGGCGCGCCGCCACTTCCCCCGGCGCCGCGCCGGACGCGCCGCTCACCAGCTCGAGCAGTTTCGGAAGCAGCAGGCCCGCGGGCGACCCCTCGGGCATACCCGCCACCGGGACGTCCAGACGCCCGTTGAGCTCCTCGCACACCTTGTACACCGCGTCCAGGCCTCCGTCGAGCAGGTTCGGGTCCGCCGCCGCCGTCTCCAGCGCCACGGCGGAAGCCAGCGCGGGATACATCTCCGGCCATCCCGTGGGCCCGGCGGCGCGCGCGATCATGGAAACGCACGTGCCCACGGTGTGGCGCAAGAACCGACTCGGGTGGCCCAAGCTGCGTAACAAAACGTTCTGGATGAACACTCGGTTCGCGCCGCTCGCGGTGTGCCATCCGCTTTTCAGATTGTTCTTCAACAACAAACCGGCGGTTTGACGAACCTCCTCCGAAACGCCTTCGCCGCTTGTCAAGATGAACGCCAGGTAGTTGTTGAAGTCGGGCACCGCGGCGCACTGCTGCAGGCGCTGGTACATCTGCGCGTTTTGAGCGTTTTCGTTAAAACGGGTCAGTTCGTGCTTGGGACGGCGCGGGAGACGCTCGCAGTCGACTGGGTCGAAAAGAAAGGGCTCGGCGTTTTTCATTCGCTTTTGACTTCGCCGCGCGATCGCAGACATCCGGCCGCTGTCGCCGAAAAACGCGAGGCGGCCGACGTGCCGATCCGCGCTCGTCCCGAGACGTGGCCGCGGTGAGGACGCGCGGGCACCACCTCGCGGAGTCACGATCGTGCCAGACACGCCGCGCGCGGCGAAGTCACGCGAGGAAGACCGCGCGCCGTACCTGCTGCTGGTTCGCGCCCGGCTGGCGGTACTCCGTCAGGAGCTGCAAGATTTGGTCGATGCCCGCCTGCTGCGGCTGCCACATGGGCGGCGGGGGCGGAGCGGCCATGGTCTCGCCGCCGCGTCCGTCTCGCGTCTCGTTCGACCGGTCCTCACGCGACGGCGACGGTCAGACGATCGGGTCGCGACTCGTGAACGGCGGAACCGTCAGGCGGCGCGCGCCACTCGCTGTGACGCCCGGTCGCCTCAATCGATCGCCGATCCGCGTGTCGAAAACTCGTCGATTGGCGCGCGGCACGCGTCAGTGGCGTCTTGGCGCCGCACTGACGGTTCCGGCGCGCAGACTGCGACGAATGTCCGCCGCGAAACGCCTTTTCTCGGGACGCCCAGAAAAAAGTGCCGCAGTGCACGTCCGCGCGCTCGTCCGCTCATGTCCGACCGCGCACGCGCCTCGAGTCCCGTCGCGAGACGCGCGCACGATGCGGCGTCCGCGGCGCTCACCCTCTGCATATCCGCGTACGTGCTGTGGGTCCTCGCGGTGCGTCTCCCGCTCGTCCGCCGCGGGCGTCCGCAGGCTTCCCGCGATCCCGAAGCGCGCTTTCCTTTTTCGCGGGCGGCGGCAACGAGTCGTCGTCACGCACGCGCGGATCGCGTCCGTGCGCCCACGCGGTGTCCCTTCGCGAATCGCGCGCACCTCCAGTCACTCACAAACGCTCTTCTCTCCGCCACGCTCACGCGCGTTCCCAACACGCGCGCTCCCGCGAAACCGCGTCGCGACACTATTGACGCGTTCATGGATGATGCTTCTTCCGCTCAAAAGGGCACCGTCGCGTGGATCTCGCACCTCGGCGCGCGCGCGCCGCGTCTCTCCGGTTTCCTCACGGCGCGGGGCTTCCCCGGCAACGCGCCGGCGGAAGGGCTCACAAAATTTCTGCGCGCCAACGTCCCCGCGGCGATAGGCTTCGTCGCGCCGCACTCGTTAATGCCTCCGCGGCGCATGCACGGTTTGTGCAAAAGACTCGCCTCCGACGCCGAACGCGTTTGGTTCGGTTTCGGTTCCTTCGCGGCGCGTTTTTTGAGCCGACCGGGATCGGGGCGTTTGCTGTATAACGCCCTCGCCGCCGGAACGTTACACTTTTTACTCGCCAACTTCACGCCGCTCACCACGCCCGTAGTGGCGTCGTTGCCGTTCCCCGAAAACGCGCACGTGTTCCTGAGCGTCTCTTGTTTATTACTCGCGGTTATCTCCATGCTCGCCGAACCCCAAACGTACGGCTTACTCGGGACGGGTCAAATGTTGGGGTGGTCGCCGAAATTCGCGACGCCGCCGCCCAACCACATGGACGCCATCACGTGGATGGGGGTCAGCGCGTGGCGGGGCGGTAAATTGCTCTTAGGTGAACGCTTTTTATTAGCGCGTTACGTGGACTTAAAAAAGAAAGCCAAGCACGGCGACATAATGGGCGCGACCGCGTTCGTGCTGTTCACGGGGGTGAGCATATTGCCGAAAGAGCTGACGTTTGGCGATTGCCTGACCAGAGGGGTGGCGGCGTTTTACCTCCGCCGGCGCTCAAAGAGTTTCCGCGACTGGGTCGCGTCCGTGGAAGGCGCACACCTGGCGACTTGGGTCATACGCGCGTGTTTGCTACTCGCCGCCTTCCGCGCGGCGGCCGATTACGACGTGAGCACGAAGAGTGATGGAAAAATGTCCCCGGCGGCGGCGACGGCGTGCGCGGCGGCGACGGCGCTGCTTTTGCGCTTCGCCGAGCGCCGCAGCGAAAAAACGAAAAAACCCAAAACGCTTTTTAAAGACGACGCCGCGTCTTTACAGAGCGCGCGGAAGACGGAACAGCCGCGAGAGTCGCGAGAGTCTCTACGCGCGAGCGACGAGGGTCACGACGCACCCTGCGCGTCCGTCGTCGAGGTGTCGTTTCGCGATATCGAGCCCGAAGGAACGAAGAAAACGAGGCGGTCCGCGCGCGTCTCCTCGCGCGCCGCGTAGCGCGTCGTCGCGTTTTTAAGACTTTTCTCGATTGTGTTCCACTCTCAAAATGTGTCAATCGATGCCATCTCGCTCGTCCCCGCCGACGCGACCGCCGACTCGGACCACATCACATTCTGAGAAAACCTGGTCGGTTGTCGGCATCGCCCGCCATCGCGCCCCGCGCCGTCGCCGCGATGGGGGGCAAGCGCGGCCGTAGCCGCGCGATGGTGCTCGCCCGGAAGAAGCGCGGCGGCGCGCCTCCCCCCCCGCCGGACCTGACCGGCGGCCACCCGTTCGAGAGCCCCGCGAATCCGCGCAAGAAGCGCTTCGGGGACGAGGAGGAGGCTTCCGACGATGACGGCGGGGACGAGTTGACGCAGATGAAGGGGTACGCTTCACTCGTGAACGTGCCTCCTCCTCCTTCGCAACACGGCGGTGCTGCGAAAACCACCCCGGACACCCCAAACGCGTTCACCAGGCCCGCGGCCTCCGCGCGCCAACACCGCGTCACGCTCTTCGAGGCGTACTATCGAAAGCAGAGACTCGGTTTCGTGGACGAAAACGAGTGGGCCGACTTTTTCGCGCACCTGCGCCGGCCTTTGCCCGTGACCTTCCGCATGTCCAAGATGGCCAGCCTCGCCGTGGACGTGCGCGAGGCCATTTCCGAGGGCGAGGATCTGCTGTACCCATCAACAAACACGCCTTGGCTGTGTAAGACGGACGCGGGGCGTGTCGTGCGACCTCCGCGCGAGTTGTCTTGGTGCGGCGGGTACCAGCTCGGGTGCGATAAGAACGCGCTCAAGTATTCCTCCGATTTTAATTTGCGACGCACGCATCAGTGGCTCGTGCGCCACAACAGCACGGGCGTGTTGACACGCCAGGCGGTGGACTCCATGGTCCCGGCGGCGATCTTAGGGGTCGAGTCGCACCACCGCGTGTTAGATCTGTGCGCGAGCCCGGGGTCGAAAACGACGCAGGCGCTCGAGTTGTTGCATCGTCGCGACGGCGACGCGACGGCGACGGAGACCGCCGGCTTTGAGCCGAGCGGGTGCGTCGTGGCGAACGACATCAGCCCTCGGCGGTGTTACTTCCTGGTCAGGAGGTGTGCGGCGCTCGGCGCCGCGACACAGGCGCTGATGGTGACGAACCACCACGCGCAGTGGTTCCCGAACCCGGAAGTGCCGCTTTTCGACGCCGCGAGGAGACTCCCGAAAAGACCCCCCCCTCAAAGCCTCCCGGAAGCGGCTTCTCGGTACCCCGAGGGCGCGTTCGACCGGATCATCTGCGACGTGCCGTGTTCCGGGGACGGCACGTTACGCAAGAACCCGCAGATCTGGAACGAGTTCAAACCCGAGTTTGCGATTTCGTTACACACGTTACAGCTGCGCATCGCGCAGAGAGGCGTCGCGCTGCTAAAAGTCGGCGGGTACATGGTGTACAGCACGTGTAGTTTCAACCCGGTGGAGAACGAAGCCGTGGTGGCGGCGCTGTTAGACAAGTGCGGCGGCGCGGTGGAGATCGTGGACGCGTCCGACCGCGTTCGCGACTTAAAAAGACGACCGGGCATGACCACCTGGAAGGTGCTCACCGCGGAGGACGAAGGCGTGATCACGGAGTGGGACAGTTTCGAGGAGACGCAAAAAAAAGGCGCGGCGATATCCGAAGGGTTGCGCCGCGCGTTTAAACCGTCCGTGTTCCCGCCCAAAGCCGCGGGCGTGACCAGACTGGGCGTCCGAATTAAAGGACCGCCCCTGGAGCGGTGCATGCGGCTCGTGCCGCACGACCAGGACATGGGCGGGTTCTTCGCGACGCTGCTCCGGAAGGTGAAGCCCATCCCCGGGCCGCCGGGCGGGCGACACGAAAATACAGAAACCGAAAATACCGAAACCGAAGCGCGCGAAGACGACAAAGACGCGCCGTCGTCGAAAAAAGAAACGCGAATGACCGAGCCGACTCGTAAGACGCACGCGTACGTGTCCGCTCGCGAAGACGTGCTTGCCTCTTTGAACAAAACGTGGGGAACCGACATGGCCGATTCGTGTCTCTTCGCGCGCGACGAGAGCCCGACGCCGGCGACCTTGACGTATTTCTCGCCCGGCGCCAAAGCGCAGGCTTTGAACGCGCCGGGCGCGTCGCGCGTCAAGTGCGTGTGGGGTGGCGCGCGCGTCTTCGAGAGGCGCGGCGCGGGGGTGGGCGAGTGGAAGGCCAGGAAACCCGTCGGCGGAGGTTCGAAGTCGTCCGAAACAGACGCTCGCATGACTCCGGCGTCGTTCGTCTCGCTGTACCGCCTGACGCAAGACGGCGCGGCGGTTTTAGCTCGCGCGCGCGTCGCGTCGGGAACGGCCAACCCCGATTTGACCGGCGACCGGTTCGTGCCGATGCCGACGCGCGACGTCGAGAAGCTCCTTTCGAGTTTCGGGTCGGACGTTCCTTTCAAGCACTTGACCCCGGGGTCGAGACGCGCGTGCGAGGCGCTTTCCCCCGGGTCGATCGTTTGCGTGCTGAAAGGAGGCGGCGCGGACGTGGACGCGTGCCCCCCTCTGGCGGTGGAGCGCGCCGAGGACGACGCGCTCCGGCTGGAATGGCGGTACCGGAGAGGGTTGGAGGGCGCGCCGAAAGCCGCCGCCGCGGCGATCCTGCGCCGGCTGCGGGAAAACAGAGACGCGAGAGGGTGATCTCACCGGCGCAAACGCAAACGCAAACGCAAACGCAAACGCGCGTCTCGAATACTCCGTCGCGTGAACGAGCGCGCGTAAACGGACAGTATCATAGACTACTACTGCTTCACGCGCCGCCTTCACAGCTACGATGACACCCACCACCGTTGCGCTCATCACTCACGCTATATAGTCTACTTTCCCTTTTTGCTCGTCTTAGCGCCGTTCCTGGCGCCGACCGGGGGTTTCGCGAGCGGCGCGCCCCAAAACCGTTTCGGCCCCGACCCGAAAACCTGCCGCAGGTGAAACGCGCCGACGCGCGACCAGGGCAGCGGACCCGCCGACCCGGTGACGCAGCCGCAGGTGACGCAATCGAAGCAGTCGTGCAGCACCGGGGGACACGACCGCGAGTCTTGGCTCGCCGAAGCGCTATTGTCGGGCGAATCCTCCGCCGCGGCGCGAAGCTTTGACGAAGCCTTGGACGAAAAACCGTTTTTCCTCTTGAGGCTCTCGACGTAGGTCTCGCCCGCGGCGACGCCTCTAAGCGTCGCCCAGAACAGAAGCCCGGTGGCGACACAGATCGTCCCACCCACGCAGAGCTGCCATGCCCACCACCCGACCCAGTCCGGCGCCTCGTCAAACGCCGCCGCGACGATGCGCGAGACGCCGCGCGTGGCGTAATACGCAGAGTGCGTCGCGAGCGAAGCCGCGCCGCGCGGCGACCCGCTTCGCAACAACGCCATTAAGCTTTTAGGCGGCGGACCGAGAAGGCGACTCAACGTCCTCGATCCGAACACGGCGCCCGTTTCAGACAGCGTCTCTTCCACGGCGTCGCTCCATCCCCAGTCGAAGTTTTGTTTCGAACCGAGCGCGGCGTAGAACGAACGTAAGACGTTCGCGTTCGCGCCGCTCGGAGTCCAGAAAGCGGCGAGACATAACCCGAGCCCGAACGCGTTTCCGGTTGATACGTAAAACACGAAAAGCAAGAAGTGACGCATGGTGTCCGCGCCGACGCAGTTCGCGACGAACGGGCAGTGGTGGTCCATCGCCTGCACGCACTGGCGGCAGGTCGAGCAGTGGTGCGCGCCGGGAGGCTTGGCGGCTTGGCACGGCGCGCAAGGGACGCATCCCGCGAAGGCGCCGCGCGGAACGGCGATCGGAATCGCGCCGTCCTTCTTCCATCCGTCGCGCCGCGCGGAATCGAACACGAAGGGAGCGTCCGAGAGCGCCTCCGGGATGCCGTCGTCCCGTTCGCAAACCACACGACTCGCCCTTGACTCGTTCCGAAACGCCACAGGCGTCGGCGCGTCCTCGACGACGCCGGCGTTTCGAAACGAGCACAGCGCGTAGTTGAAGAAGACGTTAAACAGAAAAAACAGAGTCACCGCGACGATGCAAACCTCGGTCACCCGCGAGTCCCCCGCGACCGCGGGCGCCAAGTGTTTGATCTGCGCCCACCCTATGCTCAGCGAGACGAGCACGACGCCGACCGCGAGCACGCGCCCGCCCCACCGCGCGAACACCGCCTCCAGCTGACGCCAGCGCGTTTTCAGCCGCGCGCGCCGGCTGCGGCGACGGTTGGGGAAGACGAACGCGGGCTCGTTCACCGCGAGGCACCACGTGCATTTGAACTTGGGCGCGTCCGCGCCGGACGGGAGCTTGGGGGGACACAAGGACGTGCCGCATCCCCAGCACGACCGCGTCGTCATCACGCCGCGGGGGAGTGCCGCGAGCACTCTGATGGCAGTTCCAAGGATCTGCCGCGTAAAAATGCGTCAAGACGTAAAAACACCTTCGTCCGTTTCGGGAACGAGCGCATCGTCAGCCCCACGGGCCTTCAGTTCACCGAGCGCGCGCTTCGCGTCCCCCGCTTCGCGATGGACGCGGACGAGCTGCTCGCGCGGTCGCTTCAGGAAGAGGAGGACCGCGCGGCGGCCGCTGAGCTGTTGCGCCGCGAGGCGTCCGCGAACGCGGTCACATCGCATCGCGAGGATTTCGCGCGGCGACTCGACGGAGGCGTGCGCACCGTGCTCGCGTACGAGAACGCGGAGGCACGCGCCGCGGCGCTCGCCGTGATCCCCGTCGCGCGCCTGAAGCGCGAGGCGGACGCGCTCGTGGCGCGAGCCGCGGAGCGAGCCGCGGAGAACGAGCGCGGTTCGGCGCGAGCGGACGACGGCTCGGTCCGCGGGACAGAGATCTCTCGCAGAGACGCGCTGTTGCTTCGCCTGCTCCGGTGGTTCAAGCGCGAGTTCTTCGAGTGGTGCGACGCGCCCGCATGCCTCGCGTGCGGGTGCGCGGACGCGCCCAGACCGACGGGACCGGGCGTGCCCACGCCGGAAGAGGCGAAGCACGGCGCGAGCCGGGTCGAGACGTACGCGTGCGCGTCGGCGACGTGCGGCGCGTCCATCCGGTTCCCGCGATTCAACGACGCGACGAAATTACTACAGACGCGCGTTGGAAGGTGCGGCGAGTGGGCCAACTGTTTCGCGCTGTGTTGTCGCGCTTTGGAGTTCGAGACGCGATGGGTGCTGGACTGGACGGACCACGTCTGGGTAGAGGTGTACAGCGATACACAGGAACGGTGGCTCCACTGCGACGCGTGCGAGGACGCGTGCGACGCGCCGAAGATGTACGAACGCGGCTGGGGGAAAAAACTCTCCTTCGTCGTGGCGTTTGGCAAAGACGACGTCGTCGACGTCACGAGGCGGTACGTCTTGGATTTCGAGGGGGAGACTTTAGGGCGGCGAAGAGCGATCCTCCCGGATCCGCGGGACGAGGCCTGGCTCAAAGACGCCATCGCAACGCGAAGGGACGCGCTGCGGTTTAGTTCGGCGAGAGACTCTCGCTCCGACGAAGTGGAAAAAGCGAGACTGCGCCGACTGTCGTCGCGCGACGCGCGCGAAGCGCGCTCGTTGGCGGTTTCGCCCATAGACGAGCCCGCGAGCTTTCGGGACGACGACTCGCGCGGCAGGACCACCGGGAGTCTGGCGTGGCGCGCCGCGCGAGGCGAGCTCGGCGACATCGGTGACATAGGCGAGCTCGGGTGTCGGACAGACGACGGAGAGACGGCGAGCGAACCGGAGGCGCCGTCGCGAGTCTCGACGCCGGAGGACCCCGTCGCGGCGTTCGTTCGAGCCGAGTTTAAACGTCTGACGACTCGGGAGAAGATGTCCCCGAACCAAGCCGCCGCGCGTGCGCTCGAGACGGCGCGAAAGACGTTCAAGTGACATACCACGGTCGTGACTTCCGGCGAGACGATCGTGACGAGAGCGTGAGAAGTACAGGTACCGATTTAAAAAAAGATCGGAAGCGCGTCGCCAAAAAAACGCCTTTTTAAAAAAACGCGTTCCGTCTGACGATGCGCGAAACGTTCGCGTATCGTATACGACTCTCACTTCCCGAACTTCTTCTTCTTCATCGCCTTGGCCCCCCTGCCTCCCCCCTTGGCCTTCGAGTTCTTCAGGTGCCTCGGCTTGCCCGGCTTCGGCTTTTTCTCGGCGGCTTTAGCGGCGGCGCCGTGCAGACGCGACGCTCGGTCGTTTTGAAAAGCCGCGCCCCGTCGTTTGTCGTCGCGCTCGCGTTTTTCCACGGCGCGTTCGCGACCGTCGCGCCCGCCCCCGACGGGCTGCTCGAACCCGAGCTCGAAGTCAAACTCCTCCTCGCTGATCTTGCCCTTTTTCAGCTTCTTGAGCGCGCGGTAATCGTCGTTGATGTCGTCCAAGTCCTCGCGCGACTCCTGCTGCCGACGCTTCGAAGCGGTGAGACGCTTCTCGCCGTTCTTGCGCTCCGCCTCCCTGGCAGCCTCCTCGCGCTTGCGCTTTTCGCGCGCGCCCTTCCCCTCACTCAGCTCGCCGCGCGCCTCCGCCTCGGCGCGCGCGGCGGCGGCGGCGGCGTTGGCAGCCCGTCGCTGCTTCTCCCTCGCCTTTTCCGCGTACGGCACCGCTTCCGGGTCCACCGCGCTCTCCACGAAGCCCGCAGTCGCCGCCTTGGGAGCTTTCCTGATCTCCTTCATGCGCGGGAGCCGAAGCAGCCCCATGGCGTTGGCGAGCCTCGCGAGCTGAAGCTCTTTGTGCCGGAAGATGAACCGGCAATGGTGCTCCTTGTACCCGCGCATGTACGAAACGAACGCGCGCGTCCCCTTTTCCATCGCCTCGCGGTTCGTCTCGGAACGAGCGCGCAACGCGGCGTTTAACGCGTCGGCGCCCAGCCGCGCGTCGTCGTCGTCGTCGTCGTCGTCGTCGGAATCTTCCTCGTCTTCCTCGTCTTCTTCCCCGGCGTCCTCGTCCTCCAGGTCGTCCCCCTCCGAAACCGAAGCGTCCTCTTCATCCGAGCCCGCCTCCACCGCCTCGCGGCCCGCTTCTTCGGAAACGGCGTCCGCGTCGTCGTCCGAGTCGGCGTCACCGGCGACGCCGCCCGGGGGGGTCCCGCGCGCGAGCGCGCCTCCTCTCTCAGCCTTCGCCCCGTCGTGCGGCGCCACCTTGATGTGCCTCACCTCGAGGAACTGGACGTAGCTGGCTTCGTGCGGCGCCAGGTACAGCAACGCCGCGCCCTCCCGGCCCATGCGCGCGGTCCGACCGACCCTGTGCACGAACGCCGCGGGGTCCTGCGGCGCGTCGAACTGGACCACCCAGTCCACGCCCGGAATATCCAGCCCGCGCGCCGCCACGTCCGTGCACAACAGGAGCGCGCCGTCTCGCGCGTTTGCAAATCGCAAAAGCGCCGCTTCGCGTTGCGACTGCTTCATCTTTCCGTGGAGCGCGATCACCTCGCACGCGTTTGTTTTGTTTTCACCGACCGAACCTTTTTCGGTCTCGTTGGGGTCCGCGGGCCCGCCCGGTTCGAGCGCCGTCGCGAAGTAGTCCACGCACGCGCACGTCAGGAAATACGCGATGGTCTTCTTCCCCCGCGCGAGTTTCTCCGCCCGAAGAAACTCGCGCAGGTGCCACAGCCGCCGGTCCACCGGGCAGATCTTATACGTCAGCCGGAGCTGCGCGGGGAGCTTCCCGCGCGCGGCCGCGGAGGTGGCGGGCGCACCCGCGGCCGTGGCCGCCTTCGCCGCCGCCTGCGACGCGGCGTCCCGCACGGTGACGCGCACGGGGTTCCGGAGCCCCGCGCGCGCGAGCTCCTCGGTTTCCTCGGTTTGCGTGGCGCTGAACAAGCCGGTTCTTCGTTGTTTCGGCAGACGTTTAATGATCGCGTTGAGCGTCTTGACGAACCCCATGCTTAACAGCCGATCCGCTTCATCCAACACCAGAAGCTCCACGCGTTTTAAATCCATCGCTCTGCATCTGACCATGACGTCGTCTAACCGACCAGGCGTGCCGATGAGCGCGACGGCGCCGAATTCGGCAAACGCCTTGGCGTCCGCGGCGGCGTCCGTTCCGCCGACGAGAAGCATCGCGGCGCGCGGCGCTTTCGTATCCTTCGTCGCGCCGTGTTTGAAGACGGTGTTCAAAAACGGCACGGCGACGTCGTAAATCTGCTTCGCCAGCTCGCGCGTGGGCGAGACGATGATGCCGCCCACGGAGTGCTTCCGGAAGGGCGTCTCCTGCCTCGCCAAGATCTCCACGAGAGGCAGGACGAACGCCAGAGTCTTGCCCGAGCCGGTGCACGCCTCCACCGCGACGTCCTTGTTCCCGGCGAGAAGCCCGATCGTCGCGGCCTGCACGGGAGTCGCGCGCTCGAAACCCTGCGCCGCGAGCACCGCGAGGCTCTCCGCGCGAAGGGGGGGACGCAGGGAATCGAACCTGGGGCCGTCCGCGGGGCGCTGCTTCGGGATCTTGCCCGCCGAGGGGATTGCGTCGTCGGCGGCGGCGGCGGTCATGACGACTGGCCTCGCGCGGCGGCGGATCTAGACTCGAAGACGCCTCCAGCCGGTGGCACGCGCGCGAAGAGTCGCCGAGACGAAACCGGCGCGACGGGCGCTCCTCCGGTGGCTCCGAACAGGCGCGGCGTGAAGTGTGCTCAGCGCCGCCGACGCCGGCTTTTCTCGCGACGTGCCACGCCTTGTGAAAAAAGTTCATGTGGAATTCCCGGAAAAAAAATGTCGGCACTTCCGAGAGCCCCGCGAGGAGCATTCCGCGACGCGCCTCGAGGCGCGCCGCGCGCAGAGCGCATGCGCGCGGTCACGACGCATCCAACTCTGTTCGCGACCGCGTCAAGGCCACCGCGCAGCGCACGAACCCGCGATATGTCCTCTTCGTCGGCCAAAGCGACCCGCGGCGCGATTCGTGCTCCCGCGTCGTCTGCGAGGTGCACGGTCGTCGAGCCCGCGTGGCCCTCTCCCGACGGGCGGACGCTCGTGTTCGTGCACGGCTGGCCGGACAGCGTCGACATGTGGACCCCGCTCGTCGAGCGCCTCGCGAAGCAGGGGCACAGGTGCGTGTGCGTGCCCTTGCCGTGGTACCCCGGCGGGTCCGATCCCGCGAAACGCCCGGATTTCAACGTCGCCGCCCGGGACGTCGTGTTCGCGGCGCGTCAGGCGACGAAAACGAGGGCACCCGATGACGAAAACGGGTCCCTCAGCGCGGGTGTAAACAAAGTCACGCTGGTGTGCCACGACTGGGGCTGCGTCGTCGGTTTCAAGGTCCAGAAGATGGTCCCCGACCTCGTCGAGGCTGTCGTCGCGCTGGACGTCGGCGCCGACGCAAACGGGTTGTCCGCCAAGGAGAAGGCGTTCGTCGTCGCGTACCAGTCGTGGCTCGCCGCCGCGCACCTTATCGGCGGCGGCGTGGGCGATTACATGACCACCGCCTTCGCGCGATTCGCCGGCGCGCCCGTCACGAAGCACGAGACGAAGACGAAGACGAAAACGAAAGTCCGCGCGAAAATGAATTGGCCGTACGTCGCGTTTTGGCGCGACTTAATGTTTCCGCGACGCGAACGATTTTGGACGGGAGACGAAGCCGCGCCGCGCGCTTTTCGGTCCTCGACGCCGAACGAGAGGAAGACAGTGAAAAAAAACGGCCCTCATGACAAAAACAAAATCGCGGCGGATGGAAACGCGTCGGAGTCGTTTCCTTTCGCGCCTTCTTGCCCCGTGCTGTTTCTGTTCGGCGGGAACAAGCCGGCGCGGTTCCACGGCGACGCGTGGCTTAAAGCAATCGACGCGAAGAAAGCGGAGGGCGACGGGAGCGCGTGGTACGAGATGAACGACGCCGGGCACTGGTTCCCGGTTGAGCGCGTCGACGAGACGTTCGACGCGCTCGACGCGTGGTTCCGCGCGACGAAGAAAAAAGAAAACGACGTCGAGACGTCGGATTCTCCGACGCCGTCAGAGATTCGGAGCGCGTTGTGAGTCGAGACGCTATCGACCCCCGACGCGCACGTCGCGTCTCCGCGATCTACGGGAATCGTCGTGCGTGATGCGAGAGGTACTGCGCTTCAGAGCGGTATACGGCGTGTCGTCTCGAGGCGTGTCTTTTTACTACGACGAAAAAGAAGCTACTGCGATGTCGTAGACGACGCCGTCGCGGCGGCGTCGTCGCGTCGTCTTCGAACGACAAAAAACGCTCTCGCTCGTCGGAAGCGAAGGAAAATACGCTCCGTCAGCGCCACAACCCGACGTAGCACCCCTTCAGGCCGTACGCTAAAGGCCCGCCGGCGACGAGCAAACGCGTGCCGCTGGCGTCCCACGCGTGCGCGTAGCACGCGTTGCGCGCGGCGAACCAATCCTCGGCGTCGGCGAAGTGCTCCAGGAACATGTCGTGCTCGCGGTCGAGGAAGCCCTCGCCCGTGCGGAGCACGAGCGACGCCGCGCTCCGCCGCCGCGCGCCGTCGTGCGGCGGGCGCGCGCTCGGCGGCGCGATGACGTCGTCGCCGTGCACGCGGCGCGCGTCGCGAACGCCCGGCGAATCCTCCGGTCCCGTCCTCGACGCGTCCTTGGCGCCGTCGGCGCGCGTCGCGCCGTCGGCGCGCGCGACGAGCGACCCGCCTTCTTCGTCCACTCCGAGGACGCGCGGGAGGAACTTCCCCGCGACGACGTCGAAGAAGAAGAGCCTCCCGCCGCCTCCGCCGACGGTGAGCAGACGCCCGCCGCCCGAGAACGAGAGCGACCGCACGCCGTCCGCGTCGTCGTGCGGCAACTTCTTCTCGCACGCGCGGTTCGTCTTTGCGCGGTGGTCGAGCAGCGCCACGTGCGCCTGCGAGCCGATCGCCGTCGCGTCGCCTCCGTCCGTCGCGAGGCACATCAGCTCGCGACGCGACCGCAAACGCCGCGTGTCGATCGCAGCCATGACCTCGGGGTCGGTGAACGCGACCGTCCCGTCCACGGAGAGGCTCACGAGGCGCCGCGCGCGCCGCGCGTACCGCACGTCGCGCACGCGGTCGGCGTGCGCGCGAATCGACGCGACGGGTTCGCGAATCTCGGGAATCGCGCCGGAAGAGACGCCCCTCTTCGTTTCGCGGTCGGGCGAGCCGGAGGCGCCTCCGTCCGGGACGGACCAGATGCGCACGGTGGCGTCTCTAGACCCGGAGGCGAGCACGTTATCGGTGATCCAGTCCAACCCGAACACCCAGTCGCGGTGCCCGACGAGCAACGCCGACGGCGTCAGGAGACGTCGCGACGCGTGCGATGACAAAGACGCTTCGTCGCCGAGCGAAGCGGAGAAGACGGCGACGTCGCACGGGTTCTCCCCGCCCGTCGCCAGACGCGTCCGGCTCGGGTTCAGAGAGATGGCGTGGATGCCGCAGTTCTCGAAACGGCGAGAGTCTCGAAGAGACCCGTCCGAGTCCGAGTCCGAGTCGGTCTCGAACTCGAAGTCGACCTCCGCGGACGTCGACGGGCTCGCCGAGACGCCCTCGAGGCTCCGGACCGGGGAGTCGCCGAACCGGTAAACCGGAGCGTCCGCGACGTTCGAGACGAGCTCCGTCTCGACGTGCATCAGCGCGTGGCCGCCCGGGTTGGAGTCGCGCCGCGTGAGCACGTCCCCGACGTAGAAGTCGGGGACGCCGCGCGTCGCGAAGCGGCGCGGGCGGCGGCGCCGCGCCGGCGGGCGAAACTCGCGGCGCGCGGGCAGAGCGACGCGCTCGCACGTCCTCGCGTCGACGTCCATCACCACCAGCGCGTTATCCTTGGTTCCCAGCACGACGCGGCTCTGGTCGAGCCAGGCCGCGGCAAAGCACTTGTCGAACCGGGCGATGAGCGACGCGGGCATCTCGTGTTCCTGCGAGGCGCGCGGGGGGAGGCGGTGAGCGAAAACGCGCCGAGACGAAAGCCTTCTTCGGCGGGCGCGACGAAATCGCGTCCGATTTTCCGCGTGTCGAGTGAGACCCAAGAGTCCACGCAGTGGCGTGTGACGCGCTTTTTTCGGGTGCCTAGAAACGAAGCGCGACGAAGCGCGGCGCGTGAGGGTGCGGACGCCGCGGCGACCTGACGCGCCGGCGCGTCCCGCCGACAGACGTACTTCGATGGTGTACGGCGCGCGCGTCGCGAGGGACTCGCGGGAAACACTGCGGCGAGGAAGAGAAAGAGCGTTCGGTCAGAGATCTGACGCACTTTTCGCGCGAGCGCGCGCTGGAGAGGATAAATGACGCGGACGACCGCGCGGAGGGCGAGGACCGCGGGCGAGGACGCACCGAGCGTCTCGGCGCGGGAAACCGCAGCCGCCGCGTTCGCGAGCGTGGAGGTACTCCGCGAGCGCGAAGTTGGAGCCCCGGGCAGGGTTCCTGGGTGTGAGATGGGGTGCCGGCGCGGGTTAGTTGGTCCTGTCACATGTCGACAAAAGGTCACTCGTCTCGCGCGAGAAACGACGAGAGCGTGCGGTCCGCGACGTACCGGCGTCCTTCCTGGTGCCCGCGCGTCATGGCGTCTTCCTTCGCGCGCGCGCGAGCGGCGGCTCTCCGGCTGCGCTCTTCGCGCTTACGCTTAAGGAGCGCGGCGTCCGACATGCCTTCTTCGTCGTCGTCGTCGTGCGCCTGAGCCTGACGCGACCGCGTGAAGAAAGCCGCGTCGTCCCAGTCCATGTCCTCCATGATTCACGAGGCACCCGAGACGGTGCGCTCGTAAACGGAAATGGGCGAGCTCGTGCGCTCGCGCGCGCGAGATGTCCGCCGCGTGCGAGTGTCTCGGGCGCGAGCGCGAGCGGACGCGGCGGTGCCTCGGCGCTTTGCCGCGCGCTCTTCTCTGTCGGAGGGTTATTTTTTGGCCAGGCTCAAGCCAAAAAACGCCCCGCGACGACTTCTCGGCGGACGAACTTCGCGAAGGTTCCGAGAGACGTGTCGGGCGCGACTACGACTCCAGAACTCGATCGGTGAGCGCACTCGCCAGCGCGCGTCACCCCGAAGCGGTCGAGGAGGCGCGGCGCGATGTCACCGCACGCGGCGCGTCGCGCGCTGCGGGCGGCCTCCACCGCGCTGCGCCGCTCGGGTACCGGCCTCGCCCCGTCGACGTCATCGCGACGCATGTCCACGGGCAGTGCCGACTCGTCGTGTCCGGTCGGCGCGGCGTACGATCGCTTGGTCTCGTCCGGGGAGTGGCGCCCCGACCCCGCGCAGGCGTCCGCGGTGCGCGAGCTCAGCGCGCTCAGGGCGTCGCTGATCACGCATCGGCGTGCCCTGCGCGGGTTCTTCGAGCGCCTCGACGCGCACGAGGCCCGGCGCGCCGAGCTCGAGGCTGAGGTGGCTCGGCGCGAGAAAGACGTCGCCGCGTCGTCGTCGGCGCGAACCGACGAATCGTTACGAGCCGCGCGGCGCGCGTTGAGCGCGCTCCCGCCTCCCCCGACCGCGCCTTCCCCTCCGCGCGGTCTGTACCTGTGGGGCGGCGTCGGCGTCGGCAAAACAAGACTGATGGACGCGTTCTTCGCCTCGCTCGACGACTCGGTAGTGCGGCACAAGCGACGCGTGCACTTCAACGAGGCGATGCTCGAGCTGCACGAGAAGGTGCACCGGCACGAGGCGCGCGACGCCGCCAGGCTGAGCAGGCTGAGAGAAGGAAAGGCCACCGACGACGAAGTGGCGTCCGAGTTGGAACCGGACGCGACGAAATCCGCCGGTCTGGGCGGGTTCCTTAACCCCGCGGCGTACGCGCGATCCATCTTGGCCGCCGTGCGGCGCAGACGCAGGCTGAGCGTCAAGCGAAGGCTGAGCGTCGACGGGAGTCGACGACGCGTCGCGCCTGACGCGACATCGAGTCACTCGAACGACGACGACGACCACGACGACGCGGAGTCCTTCGCGAACGACGGAGGCGACACGTCCGTGGCTCCCTACGAAAACGCCTCCGTGCTTCGCCGCGCGGCGCGCGACATGCTGGGCGACGCGCGGACGCGCGACGGCGGGTTCGCGGTGTTGTGCTTCGACGAGTTCCACGTCGCGGACGCGTTCACCGCGGTGGCGCTGAAAGGCTTGCTCGAGGAGCTCCTGTCGTTGGGCGCCGTCGTCGTCGCGACCAGTAACCGATCGATAGACGCGCTGGACGCCTCCGGCGCCGGCGCCGCGCGAGACGTCTTCGAGGCGTTCGCGGCGACGCTCCGCGACCGCGCGAAAGAGGTGGAGGTTCGCGGCGAGACCGATCACCGGCGGCTCGAGTACGACGCGCGGAGGCGCGAATCGAACGACGGAGGAATCCTCCGTCACTCGAACGACGACTCGAATTACTTCTACCCGAGCGCCGACGCGTCGACGCGCGCGCGGTTCGAGACGAAGCGACGAGCGTGGTTCCCGAACGAGTCCGACGCCGAGTCGAACGCGTCGGATTACGCTTCGGCGACGCTCCCCGTCGCGTTCGGGCGACGTCTGATCGTTCCGCGCGTTTCGCCGTGCGGCGGCGCGGCGCACTTCACGTTCGACGAGCTCTGCGGTCGCCCGCTCGGCACGGCGGACTACTGCGCGCTGACCAAGGCGTTCGGGGTGGTGTTCGTCGAGGACGTGCCGCGCATGTCGCGCGCGACGCGGGACAAAGCGCGGCGGTTCATATCGCTCATAGACGAGGCGTATAACCGAAACGCGACGTTGATTTTTCTCGCGGCGAGTCATCCGGACGCGTTGTTCTCCGGGAAAAGCGACGGCGTCGTCTCTTCGTCGGACGCCGTTCACGACGGCGCGTTGGACGGCGGCGACGGCGGCGGCTTGGACCTGGAGTCGCTCCAGTTCGAGACGGAAGCGGAAAACGCGGGGCTGCGTCGGGACGTGCGCGCGCGGGGGGGAGTCGCGCCCGTCGCGGGGACGGCGCGGGAGATGCGCCTCGCGAAGCTCAGGCTCTCCGGGCTAGAGGAGCGCTTCGCGTTCTCCAGGGCAACCTCGCGCGTGCTGGAGATGCAGACGCCAAAGTACGCGTCGCGAGCGAGGCGGGAGCGATGAGAGGGACGCAGTTTCGTTTCGCGTGAAAGTCGAAAGCGTACATGTAACAACCGCTCTTCCCGAAGTCGTTTACACGCGACGCACACCTGTCTCAGTGCGCCGAACGCATCTGGGAAGAAACGCAAAAATGGAACGATTCGCGTCATTCCATGCCGCGCGCGACGAGGTGGCTCCTGCTCGTCCCGCTCTTCCTTTGCCTCGCCGGCCTGTACGCCGTCGCGTCGCCGCGCGCGATGGCGGGCTACGCCAACCCCAAGTTCGTCTACGAGCACACCAACGCCGAGGACATGTCCTGCGACCGCAATCGAGCGGGCGCCGACGCGCAGCGCGTCTTGTTTTGGCAGATCCTCGGCACCGGCGAAGACGCCCGCCGAGCCGAGAAGCCCTTGACTTGGCGCGAGGTGATCCACCTGTGGCGCGCGTCCGAGGACTTCAGGGACGTGTTTTTCGAGTCCCTGAACGAGGAGTGGTGCTACGGGTTAAGGGATTACCTGTGGGAGTGCGCGCCGGTGTCCTCCAAGACGCTCGACAACAAATACGAGCACGTCGTGAAAGACCGAGGCTACGCGTGCGGTTTCGGCGCGCGCGACGGCCCGGAGGTGTTCCGCGAGCACTTCCGCACTGCCAGAGCGAAAGGAGAGGACGTCGCGGTGTTCCCGAACCTCGGCGGGGACGCGGTGCTGGTCGCGCCCGTGCAAAACGCGGGAGGGCTGGAGACGGACGCCGGAAAGTGCGTGCGCGACTTCACCAAATCGGCGCCGAGGCGGTTGCGGCACGACGTGCTCCGTGTGTTGGGCGACGCGGTTGACGCGAAAATATCCGACGCGCCTCTGTGGGTCAGCACGAACGGCGCGGGCGTCGCGTGGCTGCACGTTCGGCTCGATTCCACGCCCAAGTACTACTCCTACCGGCCGTACACGAAGCTGCTCCTGAACGGGTACGACGACGCCGTGAAGCTCGAGGCGGAATCGGACTCGGAGGACTGCGAGTCCGAGTCACGATGACGGGAGCGTCACGCGGTCGCGCGCTCGATGCATAGAATGTACATGTACAGAGGCGGTGTATTAATACAAACGATTCGTCACGAGAATGTACACTTTCGCGTCGGTAAAGTAAAAACTTCCGTCGGCGAAAAGAAAGAAAAAACGTATCACTCGACGCGCGTCCCAGACGCGTCGTACACGCCGTTCACGACGCGCGTGTTTTCCGCGTCGCTCTCCTTGCCGCGCCCCGTGTGCTGCACGGCGTTGTTCTTCTTCTCCCCGTTAAGGCTCTCTCCGCTCGTCTGCTCGCCG
>ENA-OUOG01000260-OUOG01000260.1-marine-metagenome-genome-assembly--contig:-NODE-260-length-70073-cov-14.270973_pt1 | contig 70073 bp, 39 predicted proteins | sample MGYA00248635_ERZ508505 | MGnify/ENA primary metagenome ERZ508505 (study PRJEB26176, sample SAMN06267871) | marine metagenome | isolation source: Saanich Inlet, British Columbia, Canada | place: Pacific... | reverse complement strand
AACTATAAACTATTAAACCTAATTCATTTCTATCTGTATCCGTTGTTTGTTGGATCAGATGCCAAAAGATTTGGATTCAATTGAATTTCATTCAAAGGTATTGGCAACAAAACATGATGCGCTTTTATGTTTTGATCTGGCTGATATGTTTTAAATTTCGCATTACGAACAACATCCAAATAAATACCCCATCGAATTAAGTCATACCTTCTGTGTGCTTCAGCAGCTAACTCCCATTTACGTTCATCGTAAATAGCTTCTCTAAAGCCTTGCTGACTCAATCCTTTAATGGCTTCAGCTTCGGCAACAGTAGCATAAGCACGCTCTCTGATTTCTCTTATATATTCGAAGGCATCGTTAGGATTACCACCAGCACGCTCATTCTCACACTCTGCAGCCATCAAATGAACATCTGCCATACGGAACACGAGTCTGTTATCGCTATGGTTAAATCTTGGAGAAGTCTCTAAATCAAGGTTCCAAAATTTTGGCATATACGTATGATTTAACTGAACACCAGCATATGTGCCGGCAATGTTTAATGGACGACGTAAATCATTCATAGGAAACTTTTCGACAAAGTCTACAGAAGCAATCTGAAGTCCAGTACCATTAAACGATGCTCCGTTGGCTGCCAAAGCAGCTACTAAAGATGCCTTATCAGCTGCATTAGCGGGCTCGTCGCGAATACGCGGATTAAAGAGGCTTGGTCTCCAGTAATTATTCCCTGCAAATGAACGGCCTGGAAATGCTGGCTCAAACATACCCGTGATATCCTTAGCAAAATCTAAAGACCAAATAATTTCTGCATTATACTCGTTTGCGGGATCAAATACATCTGCATAGGTTGACAAGAGTGCATGAGAGGATTCGTTTATAATCTCATTACATTTATCCAATCCGGCTTGCCAATCTTTAGCTTTCATATGAATTTTAGCTTCTATCACGGCTGCTGCCCATTTAGAGGCTCTACCCCTGTTTGCAGGATCAAAATCACCTTTTAAGTTGTTTTGCGCAAACTCTAAGTCATCTAACACACTTGCAATTATAACATCCTTATCAGTTCTTCCGAGTTGTCTGATTTCGTTCAAACTAATATTTTCAGTGTAAAATGGTGCATCACCCCAAAGGTTGGTAATATGCCAATATGCCAATGCACGCATGAATCTTGCTTCAGCAACTACATCAGTCTGAACATCTTCAGAAATGGCTCCATTTCCTGAAACCCTGTCAATAGTAACATTGGCGTTTAAGATAACCCTGTAGAGATTTTGCCAAGTATCTGACACACTCATTAATTGGTTTGATGCGTCGGCAACGGCTTCATTTAAGGTATAATTGCCCATTACTTCAAAAATTGGGTGCTTACGATTAGGCTCGATAATATCGACCCCGTTGTCATACCAATTATCCAACCCGGCTTGCCCGTAGATGGAATTGTTTTTGAGCAAGGCGTATAAGCCTGTAATGGCTTGTTTTGCATCTGCATCAGATGAAAAGAAGTTTTCTGGAGCAACAATACTTTTTGGCTCTTCTTCCAAAAAACTCTCGCATCCAAAACTTATAATACCTATAAATAAGTATAAAATTATATTTTTTGTTTTCATGTTTATTTCTTTAAAAAGTTACGTTTAGACCCAAACTAATTACACTGGCGTTTGGATACTCTCCACCTGCAAATCCTTGGGCTATATTCCCCAAACCAGATCTACCATATCTACTTGTCTCTGGGTCAATTAACCTAAAATCCGACAATAGTAATAGATTCGTTCCTGATGCATAAATAGACATGTTTTTCACATTTTTCCACCCCATCTGGTCTACTGGTAAATTATACGCAAGTCTTACATTTTTTAGACGTAAATGCGAACCATCTTCCACATCAACGGAATTGGGCACATATGCACCTTCAACAAAACCAGGTCGTGGAATATCGGAATTTGGGTTATCAACAGACCAATGATTAGCAGCCTCTGCATATTTTGGAACCTCCCCACGAATAAACAAGTTGGTTCGTGTTCTTGTGTTAAAAACCTCATTCCCAACAGTACCCTGTATGTAAATACTTAAATCGAAATTTTTGTAAGAAAAATTATTTTCGAAACCGTAAATTAAATCTGGAAATGGATTTCCTAACACTACGTAATCGTCGTTGGAAATAATACCATCTCCTGTTACATCGTTATATTTAGGTCCACCAACAGCATTTGATGCAGTATCTTGTCCTGAAGCATCAATTTCTGCCTGGGTTTTCCAAGTTCCTAAATACTCTGCTCCCATAAATACTGGAACAGTTTCTCCAACAAGAATTCTCAAATTTCCTGCACCTAAGATCTGATCTACAACCACATCTATAGAATCTTGACCACCAAGGTCTAACACCTTGTTTTTATTGGACGATAGGGTTACTGTAGAGTTCCAGTTAAAATCAGGCTTAGAAATATTGGTTGAAGTCACTAAAAACTCCCATCCTTTGTTCTCCAAAGAGCCTACATTTTGTAATTGACTTGTGTAGCCAGTTTGTCTGGGAATGGTTACTTGTAGCAATAAGTCTTCCGTTTTCTTGTGATAGTAGTTAAATTCTGTAAATACTCTTCCACCAAAAAGCGATGCCTCTAAAGCAATATCAAAGGAGGTCGTTGTTTCCCATTTTAAATCTGGATTCGCTGGTCTACCTAAGACAACGCCTGGAGACTCTGCCCCATTAAATGTGGTATTCCCTTCAACTAAAACACCCAAGGTGTTATAGGGAGAAATCGCTTGATTTCCAGCTTTACCGTAACTAGCTCTTAATTTCAAATCTTGAAAAATATCTTGGTCTTGCATAAATGACTCTTCCGAAATTTTCCAAGCTCCTGCAATAGAAGGATAGAATTCATACTTATTACCTTCTGCAAATACAGAACTTCCATCCTGACGTCCAACTAAGGTTAGCAAGTATTTGTCCTTATACGTATAATTTATTCTTCCAAAAAACGAAACGGTTGTAGCTTGAGTAAAACTTGAACTCAAAATATTTCTTAGGGGATCGGTTCCCAATCCTAGATTATTAAACGTAGTTGCATCATAAGTATAGCCAAAAGCCTGAGCAGATAATGCTTCAGTATTTGTTTTTTGAAAAGAGGCACCACCTAAAACTGTATAACTGTGGTCTTCTCCAACTGTCCCAGAATATTGTACTGTGTTTTCGTTATTCCATCCAAAAGAGGATACAGTTCTGACCGTAGCGTTACCCCCATCTCCTTGTAGTATGATATCTGGCCTTTGGCTAGACGTAAACTGATTTCTCTTAGAGTTGGTTATATCTGGATTAAAAGTAGAACGAATGATTAAATTTTCAATTGGACTATATTCTAAATATAATGTCCCCAACAGGTTGTTTGAAATGGTTTCATCTATATCCAATTTTGCTGTGGCTACTGGGTTATTAAAATTGGCATTGGTCACCTCATTAAAACCATTATACGAACCATCGGCATTATAAACGGGCTGAGTTGGTAAAATTCCCAAAAGGCTCCCATAACCAACTACACCATTATCTTGCTTAATTCTTGAATAATTAAATTTAACCCCCGCCTTTAATTCGTCGCTGATTTTAAAATCGATATTTGATCTAAATATATATTTCTTTATTCCAGAGTTCTCAATAATACCCTCCTGATCAAAATAGTTTAGTGAGTTATAATAACTCACACTTCCATTCTCTGAAGATCCTGCAATAGACACATCTACATTATGAATAGGTGCTGGTCCAACCAAAAGATCAAAAAAATCATTATCTGGATAATCCGAAGGATTCCCAGGGAATGGTAGCGCAGCTACGCCTCTTTCTAGTGCATCCTGATTGGTGTATGCTATTTGCTGCTCTTGAGTTAAATAGTCTGGTCTTTTGGGCACCAATTGCGTGCTTGTGTAAACACCCACATTAACTTGAGGTTTACCTCCTGCAACATTTGCACCGCTCTTGGTTGTTACCAAAACAACCCCATTTGCCCCTCTAGAACCATAAATGGCGATTGATGAAGCATCTTTTAATATCTCAACAGACTTGATGTCGTTTGCATTAAGATTATTTAAATTAAAATTTGTTCCTACAATAATTCCGTCTACTACCCAAAGAGGTTCATTACTTCCAGTAATAGAGTTACCTCCTCTGATTCGTATTGAGGTTCCTGCACCTGGCGCTCCACTTACTTGTGTTACCTGAACACCCGCTGCGCGTCCTTGTAAGGCTTGATCTACACGTGAAGTTGGAATAGCCGTCAAATCTTCTGAACTTACAGAAGATACAGAACCTGTTAAGTCAGACTTAAGCTGTGTACCATATCCAATGACGACAACTTCATCTAGTTTGTTGTCAGATTCAAGAGACACATTAATTTGTGCTTGATTTGCTACAGCAACCTCCTGTGTAGCAAAGCCAACGTATGAAAATACGAGCGTACTACCAGCATCGGCATTAATGGCATAGTTGCCATCAAAATCTGTACTTGTTCCTGTATTTGTTCCTTTGATTATGACCGTTGCCCCCGGAAGCGGCTGGCCATCTGCACTCACCGTACCCGTTATTGTTTGGGCAAATGAAAATGCAGAAATCAAAAAAAACATGGTTGCTAGCAGCTTGATTTGTATCAACCCCGTAGCTTTGTTTATTATGGATTTTGGTTTCATATATATTTAAGTTAGTTTTTATTGATGCCTAAATTATTGTCAATCCAATTGACAACTATCCTGTACTTTCAGGGTTTTTATGGAATAATCCTAATATTTAGTGGTAAAATTTATGGAGTTTTTAAAAAAATCTGCACCAACAGGACACCACAGGTTATGTGCTTATATCAGCTTACTTAATTTTAACTTGTATTCTTAATTAGAATATGCAATAAACAAACTCCATTGAAATGAAAAAAAAATTGATCTTATTTACAGTATTGTTTTTCAGTGCTTTTGCTTGCAGTCAAGTCATTTCTCCACCACCAGGACGGGTAGCTATAGTTGCGGACGGCAATTCACCAGACCCAGATGATTTAGGCGGAACTGCAGTGAGTCTCGCCTTGTTACGTGCCGCTGGGTTAGAGGACAGACTTGTTCATTATTCACACAGTTGTGATTTGGTAGGAGATAACCGCATTACGGAAAAACCAGAAAAAGAACGTCATCATCTGATGCAACTGAGTTGCGATGTGACTGCCAGACGCTGGGGCGGGTTTGATGATATCGTCTTTTACGATGCATTGTGGCAAAAGAAAGAAACTGTGCGAGACTTACGAGACGCCATAAACGCCTCAACAGCTGAAAATCCCCTGTGGATTATTGAGGCCGGAGAACCAGACATTATTGGGATGGCCTTAAAAAAATCTTCAAAAAAGAAACATCCTTTTGTAAAAGTAGTTACCCACCACCCAGCCAATGACAATGCAGGTGATTTTTATTCGTGGCAAGACATTCTTGATTTTAATATTGAGGAAGTGCGTATTCCCGATCAAAACACCCATTTAAAAGTAGACCTCGAAAAATGGGATTGGGCCAAAAATCATGCGGACCCAAGAGTACAATGGATATGGACAATTGGTAAAATTGCCGAGATTGATGATATTGTTACGTTTCAAAAAGGAAAATGGGATTGTTCCGACGCAGGAATGGTATTGTATTGGATTACAGGTGCAAACACAAACAATGGACTTAGAGAAGGCACTGTTGAAGATGTAAAATCAATCTTATTGGATTTTATAGCAGAGTATCCTGAAAAGTAAGCTTTAATTTATATTTGCGTTGCTTCACTTATCAATCTAACTCACTTTTCCACCAATTGTCGTTGGGCTTAAAATCTTCAGAAAACATTTTTGCCCTGTTGGCTTCAAGCGATTGAAGTTTGTCTTTTTTGCCATTCAAATAACGTGCTTTAGCTTTCATAGCATCGTATTCTGGGTCTATGACCGGATATTTTGCATTTACAGATGTCAGCCATGTCAACAGGGAATCACTCAATTTTTTTGCGACTTTTGGATGCTTCTTCAAGACGTTCAAATCATCCGACTCCGTAGAGGGCAATCTAAATAACTCTTGTCGACCGTCTTCCCAATAATAAATAAGTTTCCATTGATTAACCTGAATAATAGATGCGGGTTCTCCACCTTGGTTTCCATAATGTGGATAGTGCCAATACAACGGCCTATCGCTTTTAAAAAACCTGTTTTCTAGTAATGGTTTTAAGCTAGTACCATCTTGATGTTGGTTTGGTTTAAGCGAAATGTTGGCCAAATCTAATAATGTAGGATAGAAATCAGTTCCAGTCACAGGAATATCACTTGTTTTTTGGGCACCTTCTAACCATGGTACTTTTATAAAAACAGGGACACGTGTTCCCCCTTCCCATTGATAGCCTTTTCCACCACGTAGCGGTAGATTACTTGTTGCGTAATGGTCGCCCGAGGCAACCCCCCCATTGTCAGAAGTAAAAACGACAATGGTATTATCTTCCACACCACTCTCTTTAAGTGCTGCTAATACAATGCCAACTGCCATATCCATAGTCTCTACCAAACCTGCATAAACAGGGTTGTCCTGTACTTTTCGTACAGGTAGCACACGCTCCATTTCGTAAGCTGTATTGGCCAAACCCATTGCAGCGGCTTTATCACGATATTTTTTCCATTTTTTTGCTGTGGTTTGAAGTGGCGCATGAACCGCATAAAAAGAAAGAAAAGCAAAAAATGTCGAATCCTTATGCGTCTCGATAAACTGTGCCGTTTCATTGGCAAGGCGCAAGGTTAGGTTCTCGCCCTTTTGTCTGTTTGGAAGCTTGGGATTTTGCCATGGCGAAAAATATCCACCACGTGGAGACCCAACATCTATACCGCCAATATTGACGTCAAATCCATGATCTTCAGGATAAGATCCCTCGCCCCCTAAATGCCATTTTCCCGCAAAAAAAGTGCGATATCCTTCTGCTCTAAATGCTTCAGCAATGGTTAATTCCTTATGTGGTAATTGGATTACATAATCTGCCGGCAACAATTTATATAATCGGTTTCTGGTTCTCCAATCGGCACCTGATTTGGCTCCAATCCAATCTGTAATTCCATGACGGGCTGTAAATTTTCCCGTCATAATACTCGCCCGTGATGGACTACATACACGGCTGGCAGCATAGGCATTTGAAAAAGTCATACTTTCCGCAGCTAACTCATCTACAAATGGGGTTTCGTAAAACGTACTACCCGTATTTCCTAGATCATGATAACCCAAATCATCTACAAGAATAAAAAGAACATTGGGTTTAGAGCGTTGTTGCGAATATGCATTAAGCGAAACAAAAACCAAAAAATTTAACGTGAAAATGCGTATACATCTAGTATTCATTTGATTTATTTTTGTCATCATAGCCCATAACTATATGTTTAAAACTTTACCAAAAGACTATCGTTTGTAAGTTAGCACATAGGCGCCAGAACCTAATAGCAAATTACCCTTAGCCAAAATCAGGTTGTGTTTTTTTTCAAAATCAGCCAAAGACATTCCGTTGATGCGCAGTGTGTTCATCTGATGATCGCTCAAGACAACATTCGCTCTTGTATTAAACGGAACTTCGAGGTGCATCGTTAAATGTAAGTCTTTTATACGCCATGTATTTTTGATCGTACCATAAGGTGTAGGAATCTCAACGCTAGTGTTCTCAAGCTGCTTTGGAAATTGAGGATGCACCGTAAATTCTTTATATCCGGGTCGCGTTTCATCAGATTTGATTCCGCCAAGCGATTCAAAAAAATACGCTGCAAAACCAGTGTGCATCGGGTGGTTTAATGAATTTGAAGGTCCATCCATTTTCTCCCACTCAAACTGACGCTCAGGCCAGGTGGTAAATCCGGCGTTCATCACATAGGTTTGACTTGGAAAATCTGGTGTTGTTAAGATGTCGTATGCCAAGTCTGCTTTTCCATATTTTGTTAAAACGGTATATATGTATCTGTTTCCGTGAATGCCTGTTGAATGATGTCCGCCTTTTACTTCTGTAATGTCATGTACCAACCCATTGACTACATTTTCTATTTCAACTTCAGGGACCATCCCAAATTGCAACGCCTGAACCGTTGCGGTTTGGCTTTGATACCATTTATGGTTTGTATCTGGTATTTGAACTAAAAAGGCATTGTTAAACGCTGTTTTTAAAGCCTCCTTCTCGGCTTTCATACGAACTCCATATTCCGTATCATTATTTACTTTGGCAAAGGTTTCCATGATGCCTAACACATCATAGAAGTAGGCATTTGCCGAAATTATAGGGTCGCACTCCATAGCTCCTGGGTTTTTTTTACGATCCCAACTCGGCGGACACCAATCTCCCATTCCGTCTTGCATAATACCGTTTTCGTCCTTATAACTTAGATAAAATTCTGTTAAGCCTTTCATCTCTTCATAATACGCTTTCACAATAGCATCATCTCCGTAATATAAATAGTTATACCAGGGTAAATACATGGTTGCCACACCCCAATCTATTTTCGCATAGGTTGATGTACGCTTTCCAGGCGCTATCATTGTTGGCACTTGAAATTTTATATTTGGGTTATTATGCCCTTTAGTTGGTCGCATTTGTGTACGGATGTCTTCCATATATTTTTTGTAGAAGTCATACAAATCATAATTATACAAAGCATACTCACAAAAAGCATGGGCATCGCCCAGCCATCCACATTTTTCTCTGTGAGGACAATCTTCAGGAATGCCATGAATGTTATCTACAATTGTCCATTTGCTTATATCATGCATTTTATTGAACAACGCTTCTGAAGAACTAAATGACCCGGTTTCTTGAATATCGGTAGCTACCAAAACGGCTTTTATCATCTCGGCATCTGGTTTGGTTGTAATCCCCTTAATTTTAGCATATCTAAATCCATGATAACTAAATTTTGGCTCCCAAGACTCTACACCTTCTCCTTTACAGATATACTTATAAATTTGCGCCATTCCATTCGCGCCTCCTCCTGTTGAACCTTGAAAAATATCCTTCCCGTTGGTTAACAACGCCTCGGTTGTTGTAATTTCAATTAACTGTCCTTTTTCTCCTTGTACATTTAATTTTACCCAGCCAGCGATATTTTGCCCAAAATCAACAATCCAATTACCATCTGGTGCTTTAAAAACCTTTTGTGGTTCAAACTCTTTTAACTTTTTAATTGGTGGAATTTGACTCGCACTTATTTTTTCAACTTTAGGCGACGCTACTTTTGCATTACCCCAAGCAGTATCGTCATATCCAATACGATTCCATCCATTGATTTCGTGGCGTGCATCATAGGTGTCACCGCCATAAATATTATTAAAAACAATAGGGCCTGTTGACTCCTTCCAAGATTCGTCGGTATAAATATCTACTTTTGTACCATCGGCATAAGTTATCTTAATCAAACACTTTACTGTTGGTGGTCCATAAGCCAAATCTCTTTCAGACTCTGGATCGTTTTTCCATGAGATATTTTGCCCATAAAATCCATTGCCCAAAACAACCCCAAAGGCGTTTTTTCCAGAATTTAGTTGCGCTGTGATGTTGTAATGTACATAGTATGCTTGCTTATCATAATTTGAAGGTGCTGGGTCAAGCACATGATCTCCAACTTTCTTGCCATTTAAGTACAATTCATAGTAACCCAGTCCGCATACATAAACCTGTGCACTTTTTATGTTTTTTTCTACAGCTACTTCTTTTCTAAAGTAACTTGCGGCAAAGCCTTCAACTGGGACTGCTTCCTTCATTCTGCCGGTTTTGTACTCTCGAAAACGATGTTTAGAAGTTCGCGTATCCTTATGTAAAGTAATCCATTTTGAAGCTCCCCAGTTTTCTTGATGCATCAAACCCATTTCGAACGTTTGAACATCAGACCAATTCGATGCATTCCCAGACTCATCCCAAATTTTAACTTTCCAGTAATACTTTTCCAAAGCTGCCAATGATTTTCCTGAAAAAACAACATGAGCAGACTGGTCACTTGCAACTTTGGACGAATTCCATATTTCGGCATCATCTTCATTCAGGTTTTCTTTAGAAGACGCTACCAAAATATGATATGCCGATTGCGACTTGTTAAATCCATCGGCTTCAACTACCCATGAAAAAACAGGTTGTTTGCTTTCTATAGCCGCTGGATTTTCTTTTGAATTGACAAGTAGTTTGCTGAAAGCAATTGGTGCCGTAGAAATGGATTTACAAGACAGGCAAAACACCGCTATAACAACTGATATTAATTTGATTTTTTTTATCATAATTTATTATTGATTTTAAACTCTTTCTAATTTTATAGGGTATGCCTTATTCGCATTCCATTGACACACATAGAGGTTTTCGTCATCATCTACGCATACATCGTGACAATGGCGAAAAATAGGTTTTTCTTGTACCATGCGCTGTAGTTTTCCTTTTTTGAATTTTGGTTTTGTACCGCCAGGATTAGAAACTACTTTACCTTTATCATCTAAAATAGTAACAAAACCAGTTCCTGGGCTAGTTTTTGTTGGGTGAGTCTCCATACGTCTTGAGGCATCATAGTCAATTTCTGAAGACCAACATACACCTGAATATAAATTATCATTATGAATAACAGGACGACAAACAAAGGCTCCTGGTAAGTCTATTTGCTCTATATACACGCCGTCTAATGTAAAACGCTTAAAGCAATTACTGGCTCTAGAGGTTATAAGCAATGTAGGCTCTCCTTTTCCTCTGTAATCTATACAAACGCCATGTGCTGTTTGAAATTGGTTTTGCCCTGTGCCATTTCCTTCTCCAATTTTTCTAATAAACTCTCCGTCTTTTGTAAATTGAAGTATGTATTGTGAACCATAACCATCGGCTATATAAATATCTCCATTTGGGCCAATGGCGCTTTCAGTAGGTTTAAATTTATCCTTTTTGTCGTATGCTCCATATAAAGATGGGTGCCCTATTATCATTAATTCTTTACCATCAGTTGTGGTTTTAATAAGTTCTCCTCCTTTAGTATCTGCTATAAACAAAAAATCATCAGAGCCATCATTCCATAAAGATAATCCATGTCCTCCTTTGTAACGCACCCCCCAAGCATTTAGCAACTTACCAGATTTATCATAAATTAAGACATTATTATGTGTGTCATCACCCACCATTATAAGTCTGCCTTGAGAGTCCATTACCATTTCATGACAGTTATTAACGGGTGTTTTGGATCGATCTAAATCACCCCAGGACTTGTGAACTTTGTATTTGAAATCGCCATGACCAATAACCTCATCGTACATTGCAGGTCTGGATTTTAGAATATTAAAATGTGGCACAACCACCATACCTAAACTGCCTTTGGCAGCTGTCTGCATAAACGTTCTGCGATTTACTTTTGTCATAAAGTATTTTAAAAAAAATATATATTATTTATTTTTATGTTGCCTTCATTTCCTTCCCAAAAAGGTCAAGAATTGGCTTTCCTTTTCCGTCAGGGGTTGTATAAAAGGGTCTTCCCTCTATTTCATAATGTGTTTCGGGATGTATTCCTAATGCATGGTAAATGGATTGATGTACCTGGTCGATAACTACAGGGTTTTCAATGGAAGAGCATGGCCTTTCGTCTGCGGTTTTCCCATATACCAATCCTTTTTTGACACCACCTCCCCATAGCAGAATAGAACTCCCATCAGTAAAATGACGATGCATTCCATAGTGTTTTTCATGTTCTATGATGTCTGGTTGTCTCACTTGGTTTTTCACTTTTTTGCCAGGTCTACCCTCCAAAATAGCATCTCTACTAAACTCACTCGCAAGTATCACAAGAGTTTTGTCTAAGTGTCCTGTTTTGTCTAAATCTTTAATAAGTTGTGCAACAGGTCTGTCGATGAGTGCTTTCATTTTTTTGAGTCTAGTATGCCCGTTTTCATGTGTATCCCAACCAATAAAGGGTTCATACTCTGTAGATACGGAAATAAAACGCGCTCCATTCATGGCTAAACGTTTTGCCAACAAACAACCTAAACCAAAACGACCCGTGTTATAGGTATCATAAACTTCTTTTGGCTCTTGTGACAAGTCAAATACTTTAGCTTCAGGAGAATTTAAGAGCATATATGACTGCTCCATAGAACGCATTAAAGACTCACGCTGATAGTCGCTAGCCTGCTCCATAATCTTACTCTTATAAGACAGCTCTTTATATAATTTGTACCGTGCCTCAAATCGTTTTAAAGACATCCCTTTTGGAGGCCTCACACTATCCAGCCCACTTGAGGGATCAGGTATTAAAAATGGTCCAAATTCAGCACCCAGAAAACCTGCAGAGTGAAATGCCTTCAACTCCTCAGACTCACCCATTGTAAAGCGTTGCCCCATGGCAATAAATGGAGGGATGACTGGATTTAAAGGTCCTAACTCTTTTGCTATCCAAGCACCTATATGAGGTGCTTGTACCGATTGTGGAGGCTCATAGCACGTATGCCAATGGTATTGGTGGCGCGTATGTAAAATATGACCTAAATCTGCAGATTTATAAGAACGAATGATTCCACCTTTGTCCATTACACCCCCAATAGACTGCAATCCCTCAGAAAAATACAAATCGTCTACAACTGTTGGTTTTTTTGGGAATGTGCTTAAAACTCTTTTGCTTTCAATTCCTTTTTGAAATGGCACATATGCTTTTGGGTCAAATGTTTCTGTATGTGCCATCCCTCCTGCCATCCAAAGGAGGATGACCGAGTCAGCCGTAGCAGCTAGTTTTTGTACTTCTGGAGAACAAGAACTTAAAAAACTAAAACCCGGCAGTGTTGTTGTGGCAGCAGATAAACTTGCCGCACCCATTTTTTTTAAAAAGTCTCTCCGTGAATTCATCTTATCCATTATAACTCTTTTTTAATTTACAAATTGAAATTCTGGTGATAACAAAACAGCCCAAAATACATCTTGTAATTGTTCTGGTTTGGGATCTGACCCTAAAATTTCTAGCATGATATTTTCTTCTGCTTTTGAAGGGGCTCTGTTTAAAGCACTTTGAAATAAACCATCAATAATCTTCTTGCTATCTTCCTTATAGCGTTTTAACCATGCGTGCGCACCCTCTTCCAAAATGTCATTAAAAAAAACACCGTTCGTAAGCTCCAATGCCTGTAGTAATGTTGCCTGATCTTCTCTTGATGTGGTCACAATATCTCGGTTTGGACGTCCTAATATTTTCATAAAGGGATGCTGCTTTACCAAGCTTGCTCTTGCTATTTTTTGCGCATAGGGTTTAAACGTAAAATCTAATAACTGCCCCCAATTTTTAAAATTTCCTGTGCTGTAATTTCTAACATTTTGCCAGCCACTGTCGTCATAGTTTACTGATGTCCAATCACCCTCAGGTTGATCTCTAAAACTTAACCAAGAGGTGTCGGACTTTAATAACATGTTTTTACCCGAAGAGTATTCAACCCTTAACGCAAATAGAATTCCCGCAGGGTTTGCAATAGCACCACCGTTATCTCCAATAACAGCAATGGTGTTTTTACCCGCTCTTAATTGATTTACAACATCAATTTTATCTACTGCTTTAGCATTTTTATTGCGTAGAATTTCCTTGCCATTAATATAAAGTATATAAGCATTATCTACCGTGATTAAGAGTTTTGCCTTTTCTAATTTTTCTCTTGATATTTTAAATGATTTTCTGAAATAACGCCTTCCCGGTTGAGGCAATACAACATTTCCAAACTCTTGTTCTAAGTGCCAAATACGTTTTGCTCCAATATCATCGCCGTTAGGATTAAACGATACTTGCGGGTACATGGGTGCTATAATTTGACTTACAGCATCCGAAAACTGCTCTGCGCTTAAACGCCGTGTAATAGGACCTTCAAAAACATATTTTTCTTTTATTTCTTCTTCCTTTTTATAATTTATCATTGGCAATTGATAAGCCTTAGAGGTCATAATGCGCCTAATCAAATGTTTTAGGTCTGAACCTGAATCAACAAAATCTGCAGATAACCAATCTAATACTTCCGCATTCCAAGGCGTATTATCCATTTCATCTAAAGGCTCAACAATACCTCTTCCCATGAACCTATCCCAAAACCTATTGGTTAAGGTGCGGTATAATCTACCGTTTGCGCGTTGCACCATTACCTTTGAAAGCTTTAACAATCTTTCTTTTACCGTTTTTCCCTCAACGCTTCCTAATTCAGGGTATAAAAAATTTGGGGTTGCCATTTTACCAATAGGCTTATCACAACGATTTAATTCCAAAATTGAATCCGAAAAAATTGTAGCAAAATCGTAAGCTTGATTTAACGTAAGGTTACTGACAAAACTATTGTGGCACGAAGCACACTTAACATTTACCCCCATTAGGGATTGACCAATATTTTGCGCTGCTTGCATTTCGGGTATTTGACTGGCATTGACAACACCTCTCCATTTTACTCCCCCAATAAAGCCCTCTGAACCTTTAACAGGATTAATAAGCTCGGTTACGATTTGGTCATACGATTTGTTGGTCATCAAAGACGAATACAACCATCGTGTAATTGGCTTTTTTCCTCCCACGCTATAGTAGTCGTTTCGCAATAAATCATTCCAAAAACTCAACCAATGCTGGGTGTAATTTTGATTGTCATTTAACAAATTATCTATGAGCTTTACTCTCTTTTTGGGATCATTGTCATTTACAAAGGCGCTTACAGCTTCAGGTTCAGGCAATAGCCCAATGACATCCATGTAAGCGCGCCGAATGAAGGCCCTGTCGTCTATAACATTTTGCCACTCAATATCATTTTCTTCAAAATAAGCATCAATCAATTTATCCAAAGGATGATACTCTTCTGATTTTTTTGGCAATTCTGGCTGTATTAACACCAATGCTGCCTCAGGAAACACTTTTAATGCTTCATCTGACCAGTGAGCTCCTTCATCTATCCATAATCTAACAAGTTCAATTTCTGCTGCATTTAAAGGCTTTCCCTTTGTAGGCATTGCTTTTTCATGACCTTTCGGAAGTATAATACGCTTATATATTTCACTTTCCTCAGACTTGCCTGGAACAACAGCTAAGCCAGAATCACCACCCCTAAAAACACCTTCTTTGGTTTCAAGTACCAAACCCCCTTTATGCTTGTTTTCGCCATGGCATTGGTAACATTTATGCGCAAAAAGTCCACGGACCTGAAGGTTCAATTTGTCTTTTTGTAACGTTGATAAAGTATCCGTCGCTTTCAGTTCAGATATTAACCCTGTTGGTTTTATCTCAATATACTCATCTTGATATCCGGGAAGAACTTCTGAAAAATAATTCTCTCCATGTGTAAGAGTAGCTCCTAAATGGCCTGCGACCGCCAGCATAACTACGGTAACCGTAAGCATTAGTCTGTAAGCTATTAATTTTTCATCTTTTCGCTTTAGGCTATATTTCAAAACCAACGCCGTAATACTTGCCAATACTGCAGTCGCAATTCCTGCAAATTCGTGACTCTTCACTAAAGTACCCTCATAGCCTTCTTGAATTTCTAGAAACAACCCAAAAAGGGCAGAGAAAACAGCAGATATAGCACCCAAATACACCATCGAATGTACACCTCCACGAAGCCCTTTTTGTTTTCTTTTAACAACTACCAGTTCTAAAGCAAAAGCAACAATCAAAAGCCCAATTGGAAAATGAACCATCAATGGGTGTAGGCGTCCCAAAAATTGGAATATCCATGTTAGGTTATCCATTATAGGTAAAATTTTATTACATAAAATTAGAAAGCCTAAATCGCAAAACTGTCCTGAGGTGTCAGGTTTTAAGTGAAATAGAAACGATCAAATTTTATATTTTTTGGATATAAAACGGATAGGCAGTAAACATGAAACGTTGCCCCGCTACACTTCTTTTTCTTCCCCTATCGATTGTGCTTTTACGCTACAAATTAGACCAACCAAAGTGAGGATCAAGTATAGATTACGATTTTTTAATTGACATTATTTTTTACATACTCAGGATTCAGTTGAGTAGGAATGGGAGCGTTTGTTTTTTTCCACCAGTTTTCCAAAAGACTTAAAAGTGCTTCTTTCTTCTCGGTTTCTTTATCTGCTAGATTATTCCGCTCACCGATATCTTCGGATAAATTATATAATTCCACTCCATTATTTTCAAAATAATAGTGTAATTTCCAGTGCCCTTTTCGGATTACCGAACCCGGACGTGTCCGAAACAACGGATCCCTTGTTTCGTTGTCTTTGACATTATACGCTTGTAAATAAATAGGGAAATGCCAAAACAACGCACGGTCTATATCCTTTATATCTTGCTCTAGCACAGGGTTTATATTCATTCCGTCAAGTGGCAATGTGTTTGTATCAATGCCTGCATAATGCAAAACGGTGGGAAAAATATCCAAGTTTGTTATGGGAACATCACTTTTGGAATTCGGTTTGATTTTATCATTCAACACAAAGAAAAATGGTTCTCTAATCCCTCCCTCATAATAGCTTCCTTTTCCTGCGCGTAAAGGTTTTTGTTTGGTAACGCCATATAATCCACCATTGTCAGAGGTGAATACAATAAGTGTATTTTCAAAAAGATTTTTTTCTTCTAGTTTATTAATAAGCAGTCCTATATTTCTATCCAAGTTATCTACCATAGAAGCATAGTCTGGATTCCCTTGCCCCATCCACGGGGTTTTGTTCTTGTATTTTGGTACAATGCTATCTACTGGCATAATAGGAACATGTACAGCATACGGAGAATAATTCAAGAAAAAGGGTTGTTTGACTGTATCCACAAACTGAATCGCTTTCTCCATAATAGCGTCTGTTAGGTAATTGCCAGAACCGCCTTTGATTGTAACATTTTTATAGGGTGGGTAATAGCTTTGAGGAAGACCGTTGTGTCCCCCTCCAATATTTGCATCAAAGCCATATTCCAAAGGATTGTCACTAAGATGCCACTTGCCAGCATGACAGGTGGCATAACCGTTTTCTTGTAAAACCATTGGCAGAATGCGATGCGTTTTGGAAAGGGTATGTGTATTTTTTGTTGGAATCAATTTACGGTCTTGTGAATTTCCTCGAGTTGATGGTGATACGGTATACACGCCATGCCGAGGCGTCCATTTCCCGGTCATCAAACAAGCTCTACTTGGTGCACAATTGGAAGCTGAAGCATATCCGTCAGTAAACACCATGCCACGACTTGAGAGGGCATCAATATTTGGGGTTTCATAATACTTACTGCCCATAAAGCCTACATCTTTCCAACCCAAGTCGTCAACATTGATGATGATGATATTGGGGACTTCGTCAGCTTTTGTTTTCGTTCTACAAGAACTACTTAATGCTACAAGTAAGATAAAAACGAATGATAATCTCATATTGTTTTCAATATCTAATTCGAAAGTTTTTTTGACACCCACATCTTTTCTTTTTCATAACTAAAGCTAAATGTTGGCGAATACTCATGTGCATTTTCCATAATGCTAACCATCAGCTAAAAATTACTTATATATGGCTTTTATGTCCCAAGAGCCAGATGCTACTTTAAACTTCACATACGCCTCACATTGTCCTTCATAAGTAATTCCAGGTACCTGTTTTTTAAGTTTTCCATTACGCCAAATACATTTCCCGTCAACAAACACATTTTTAATGGTTTTGTTGGTTTTAGGAATACCAACAATAGCAGTTGTTTTGTCTGGAGAATTCAATTGTAATTGATAGGTTGAGTCATCAGTTTCAATACTTAAAACAATATCGCCCCTAACTGTGGGAATTGTTTTATGAATGCTTTTAAAATGAAGCAGGGTAGGCATAATTTCATACTCACTCCACCCTACTTTGGTTGGTGCAACTCCTGCTACGTATTTAGATAAAATGGTATTGGAACCATTCCAAGCGTGATTATATGTACCACCCTTAGGAAACTTCTCATATAGCGTAGATAAGCCCGAATTTACCTGACTTTCGTACTGCTCTTTCATGCGTTTTAGGGACAATTCTGGTTTGCCCGCAATAAATATGGCTTCCTCGGCTACCCATTCAAAATGAGGGCTGCTAAATCTATTCGGCATCAATACATTAGTAACGATCGCCTCGTGATTTTCAGCTTTGGCTAAGCCCGATGTAATCGCCAGTGCATTGGCTCTGTCATCTTTTAATTTATCATCAGAGCTATAATATCCATCTTTCCAAAAGAGCCTATCGTAATTAGATGCTATGGACTCAATTCTTGTATCATAAAATTCCAAATGTTCTTTCTTGTCTAGAATTTCTGCCATTTTTTTGGCTTCTACCAACGCTTGATAATAATACGCTGCCTGTATTGGTTTTTTATCGATTGTAGCATCAACCCCCCAATCTACCCAGTCCCAAGAGTCAGGACTTTTGGCTTTGCGGTATTCTGGCAAGCCGTTTGGCTGCATCGGGAAAAGTGCCAAATACTCATACAAATAGGAATAAGCAACTTTCAAGGTTTCAAGGTCGCCTGTGTTGAAATAGTACGGCCAAACCAAATGAGAAATAAATTGCAAACTTTGACCCACTAATTCCCTCACACGAAGTGGTCCCAAAGCACCAAGCACACCATCCTGACTAAAAGATACGGTTTGCAAAATAGCCTTCTTCAACAACTGACGCCCGGCATTGTCCATGGCATAAAAAAGATAGCCTGTTTGATCGGCTACATCGCCAATCCACAAAGCTCTTTCTCTATCTGGACAATCCATAAAATTATCGCGCGCACAAACAAAAAGCGTGTTGTTTCCCATCCACCATAAACGGTTGTAAAACGGATCATCAATCTCAAATTTTCCCGCCATTTCTCCTACACTCATCCAACGGTATTTTAAAGCGTTGACTTTTACACCCTCAGGGATGGTATACTGTATTTCGTGCCCATTAAACCAAGAAAAGCTTTCAAATACTTGAACGCCTTCTTTGGCTATATAAGTTGCATGAATTAGATTGCGATTGTTATCTGTAGTGATAAAAATACTATCTCCTGCTTTGGCCTCTATTTCCAAATAGGGGGTAACCTGTTTATTGAAAGGGAGTTTAGCTCTAATCACTTCACCTTTACTTGTGTAGGGAAAATCCAATTCGTTATGATTGGCATAATCTTGCAGTCCGTGATTAATGAGTCGGGGAACAAAATTTGGTTCTAGCGCATACCACGGAGCAGCTCCTGCTTTTCCTTTTTCAACTGCTGCTGACCAGTTGACATCATCAAAACCTGTGGTATACCAAGGCGTGCTACCCCATTGGTTCGTCACGTTTTGGGCATTGTACTTCACACTATACTGCACCAGGTTTTTACTTGCCGGAGCAATGGTATTATCATATCCAGGGTGTTGTGTGGCTTTCCATGATGCATCAGAAACAAGGTGTTGATTTCCAATATGAGCAGAAAAAAGTAATCCCCCTTTGCCGCTATCAATGTGTGTGCCTTTATGCGTTTCACGACCCCAATACCAAACAAGTATTGCAATGGTATTGTTGCCTTTTTTTAAATAGGGCTGTATATCTATCGCTTCGTACCACGAGTTTGTAGGAGTTGTTTTATTTTCTCTATCCCATTGCCCAGCTTGACTTGGCCCTCGTGACAAACCACCTTCAAACAGCACCATTTCATCATTTATCCAAAGCCAAAACTTGCTATCTACAGAAATATTGGCTTCCACAGCATTGGGCACTTCGCTAAGGGTTATGTTTTTTCTAAAGCTCATCCAAGTATTCGATGGGCCATCTTGATGTTGCCATATCCACTGTGCATCACCCCAATTGGGATTTTGCGCATGTACAATAGATGAAAAAATTAAAATGATGACTAGAGAAAGGGCTAATATATGTCTAGTAATACGCATTGGATTATTTTAAAATGATGATAAAAGTTTATTGTTTTGTTTTTGTGTTTTAACGCTTAAATTACAGTAACCGTTAGATCTATTTGTTGATGCTCTGGCTGAAAAAAAATCTCAATAGGAATTGTTTCAACACCTGGTACCATATTAAATAATCTTGTTCCTGAAATCTTCTTAATTTTTATGGGCGAGTTGGCATTAATCTTTACCAGTCCATTCGGTTTTTGAACGTTTATTTCCATGTCACTTACTCTAGTAACTGTTTCATTGTTTGGTGAAATAATGGGTAATACAAAAGCTGTAGGACGTGTAATTTTTTGGTCTGTTTTTACACTGATCTGCAACGCGTTTTCTGAACACTTATACGACAGCTTAAAATCGGAAGCCGTGTTGGCTACAATTTCTCTAGATTCATTTTTTAGCTGGACCGCAGAGGCTATTTCAATTTCCCCATCAATATCCTGGGTTTCAATACCTGCTGTCAAATCAAAAAGGTTTGTGTACCACTTTTCATTTAGATATGTTTCAATCCGTGGTGTAATCGCGATTTCTTCAGCAGGTTGAGGTTGTTGATTATATTCTTCAACCATATTATAGACTGCCATACTTGCAGCACATAGTAATCCCACCTCGTTGTGGTATAGCATTCCTAAACTACCACCCGTAGCTTGACGAAAATCTTCCTTGTAGTGATATTCTGCATCGTAGGCGCTTATGGTACCACGCCAATTGCCACGCGCAAACAAAGCAACATCCAAATCCTTAAAATACTTCACACCATCGGCAATTGCCCTTGGCAATGGAGTACTGTCATTGATTTTTGGAAGGTGCTCCCAATGATCCAGTAATGCCGCTAAGGGTTTGGCGTGTGTAAATGTATGGTGAACGCAAGGCGGAATATCGGCTGCGATATAGCCTGGACCTCCGTGTATTAATCCATCAGAAGTACAACGCTTTAGCAACTCTGTATTTTTGACCGCTGCCGTACCAAAAGCGGGGTTTTTATGCGCCATCATCGCATATGCAGGTTGGCTTCCATCACATGTACGGCTGCCCCAATAGGTCCATTTATACATGCGTGTACCCCAACTGTTATCCCACCCTCCGTCTGGGAGCATAAATTCTAAATGCGAATTCATTGATGCCGTAACTAGTTCCAGCAGTTTAGTATCGTTCTCTTTTAAGGCATAAAGGGCTAGGCTATTTAAAGACTCTTCTACGTTGTACCCCAAATCAATACCATGAAGTCCTTTGACGCTTAGTTTACTCGCGCTTTTTTTGCATTCACCAAACAAAAAACCATCATTGGCAGTAAAATAGGTCGTAACATCGCTAGCCAAAGCTTTACTTTTTTCTTTAAATTCTTGATTATTAAGCACTTCACCAATAAGGTTTAGTCCATAAATCGCCGTAGCACCATAATTAATATTCGTAAACGAAATGGTAAACGTGTCATAAACGTATTGTCCAGCCTTTGCAAGGCGTTTGGTCCAAATGTCTCGTGTTTGTGTATCCAAAACATGACCGTGATAATGGAGTGTTTCTGCCAAGGCAATGGCTCCAAAAACAGTAATCCCTTTCCAAGACTTAGGGTTTGGCACTACCGTCCAAGCGCCGTTCTCTTGAGAAACGTTATTCTCTGCCCATGTCATAACCAACTTAGCGGCATCTAAATATTTTTTCTCTCCGGTTACATCTGCCATATACATAAACGGATAGACCGCATCCATGCAACGTCCGTGAATATGATCACATGAGGGACACCCTAATGCCCCGTGTTCTTCAAGATTATTAGGATTATAAATTTGTACCCTAATCATTCCATTACACCAATCTTTTAGCAGATTTGTAATTAAATTTTTAAACGCTATTGAGTGAACCGTTTGTGTTTCGCATGCCCCTAAAATCCCGGAAAACGGTAGTGACACACCCACCCCAGCTATGGTAGATAGTTGCAAAAAATTACGCCTTTTCATACAGAGTATATTAAGTATGTGAAAGATATCAAAGCTTAAAAAGGTAGCTATCCTGCCTTATCATGCATTTCAAAATATTTGCAAGTTGTTTGTTTCTCCCTTTAAATATGGCAGTTTTCAATACGTTAGTCAACAATCAATTTATCACGGTGTATTCTATGGTTATCTATAATAACTTCCACAAAATAAACTCCCGAGGCAAACCTTCCTTCATTTTTTATTTGCATGCGCTCTGCTTTTAGTTGACTTTCAAAAACAGGCTTGCCAAGAATATTATAGATAGTAACTTTTGTGATCTGAAGATTCTTTGACGCTATGGTAAAACTATCACTGGCCGGATTTGGATAAATAGCTACAGCAAGTGGATTTGCATTGATATTGGGCGTACTTAGAGTTGTTGATTCAAGAATCCATTTGCTTCTAGAGTCTGAGACATCAACCAAAAGATTATAAAATTCATCATCTGTTTGGTGGTATAAAAATCGTCCCGTGTCTTTGACTTCAAACCTATAGGTATTGTCATTCTCTATATAGTGCATGGTCCATATTTTATCTACTTCTATTGAAGGAGATGTTCTTGACGAATTTATTATCAAATAAGGTATCGTATTTCCACTACCCGAACCACGCAATATTCCATTTACTTCATTGTCAATGTTATAGTATTCTTTGCCGTCAACTGTAGTTTTTACAAACATCCACTTGAAAGCATCATCCCCTACAATAAGCTCACGTCCCTCCACAGAAGAACCTGAAGCTGTTAAGTATTTACCCGTAGCTACATTTTTAAGTCTATATACATCGCCGGTCAAATCTGTTGGGTCATTTACTTGAAAATTAACCGTGATTTCTGAGGATGAAACAGTTTGATTGTTAGCATTATACGCAACCGCTTGGATTGTATATGCCCCTGGGGTAGTTGGCGCCCAATCTATCGCATAGGGTGCTGTAGTATCATCTGCAAAAGACTCACCATTTACCAAAAAGGATACTTTAGAAATGCTTCCATTTTCATTTATTGCATTCGCAGAAATTTGAATAGTTTGCCCCACACGATATGTTTCTCCATCAAATGGAGAGGTCAACGAAACCCTGAACGGTTGTTGATCAATATCTAAATCAATAACCTGTAAGTAAAGAGGACGTTGGTCTCCGGAGCTGGTTCGCTCCATCATATAGTAGTACAACTTACCGTCATTTATGTGAGCTCTACCATGCCTAAAGCGTGTCCCATTTGTTGCCTGATATATTCTACTGAAGTTATTCGTTCCGCCTTCCGATTTATCAATAAAAACACTCCCCGAGCTATTTAATCCAATGACGTAAATATTATTCCCGTAAGTGTACAAGGTAGAGGCTCCACTAAAATCTGTCGTGGTAATAAATTCTGTTGCGCCTGCAGGTTTATAGGTGTGCACGTATTTAGTAACGTTATACTGATTATCCTTTACCTGCCCTATTATATGCACATCGCCCCTATCGGTAACCGTCCAGTCAAAACCACCTACCATATATACCTTATCTTTTTGAGTGGTTTGTACCAAATCACCAGGTTCAGATACTAGAATCTTATCCGCATCTCTAAGTGGTGTTGAAAAAGGCTCACCTTTATGATTTTTCCAACTCGTCTGACCACTTTGGTCATCCGAGTAGGCATAGTAGAACCCATTCTGATAGAGATATTTGTCATTAGTATTGCCTAGTCTTCTTTGAAAACCAATACGGATTTTGTTACCTACATATTGCAGTCGTCCATACATACCCCAGTTATAAGCTTGACCATAGTTTGCAGCATTTCCATCAGCAAACTTGATAAAGTTAGACCATGAAGAAGTATTTGCATCATATTTCGCAAAGTGATATCCGCCATTATTACTAGAGCCCTTACGCATGGAAAAAAACAAATCGCCATTATTATTTTTAAAAAACTTCGGGTATGTGAATCCGGAAAAAACACTGTGGTTTTCTGAACCGTTTAAGCTTAAGTGCGTGTAGTCTCCACTTGATTCTTCCACAAATTGGTCTAATGTAAAATCTGCATCTGCTGCATCTGCTGCATTTTTTTTAGAATAAGAGTATCGAAAATAATCATTACTCAAACTCCCGTCGGTTGGTCTTGTCCTACTATATGCATGCATGTCAAAAAGTAAATGAATTGTACCGTCCAACGGACTTACACCAATCCCAATGGTGTTATGCGATTCTCCAATCCACCACACATTACGATACCCTGTGTGTCTATGTGGAAATTCAATTGTTTTTAGCGCACCTGTTTGCGTATTATAACGTGTCAGCATCATATTGCGAACACTTTTACCTCCTTTATACCAAGTCATAAAAACATAATGCTTGTAGGTGGCAACACAGTCTCCGTGTGCTGAAATTTGTGGTCCAAAGGCATAGTCATAACCTGTTGTGGAATTTGGTGCGTCTGCACCTACTTTTTGACCGTCAAAATGCAGCGCTATATCTGTTATTTTTGTTTCACTTAGCAATTGAACCTGTCCACTTACACAAAGTGAAATAAATAAAGTAAGTGAAAAAAGTATTTTTTTTAACATAATTATGAAATAAATTATTTAATAGTACGAAGTTTCGTCTTTCCACTGGTGTGATTTTTTATTACTTATTTGACTATTAATTTAGAATGATACACTCTTTTGGCTTCATCTATAACTATAACAATATAAACTCCCGCCTTAAATTGTCCCTGATTTTTTATGTGAATACTTCCACCTACAGATTGACTTTCAAAAACAACCTTTCCTAAAAGATCAACTATTTTAACATTGACCTTATTTAAATTCTCAAAAGCCAATGTGAAATTTCCACTTGAAGGATTCGGATATACATTTATTGAAGATTCACGCAACTCATTGCCCTTGATACTTAAAGACTGACTTGTTGGTATTGCTTCCCATTGACTTCTTTGGTCTGTTTCAGCAGCTGGAATATGATAAACATTTCCATTTACGTCTTCATATAAATATCGACCGTTATTTTTAGATTCAAATCGATATGTGTTTGTTGCTGTGTTATGATGTATAGTCCATATTTTATCTGTATCAGTAGTAGGTGGTGCCTTCGATGTGCTAACTACAAAATAAGCATCTACACTACCTGTTGCGCGAAGTACCCCAAACGTTTCACTATCTATATTATGATATGAACCACTTTCTACAAAAGTCCAATGAGTGTTTTGCGCTTCGCCAGAATCTGACATGGTAACTGGTGTAGCACCTATCCCTGAATCTGTCAAGAACTTGCCTGTGGCTACATTTCTTAATCTATAAATATCATCAGATGGGCCAGAACCACCATTATCTACAGCTTCTACTTTTTGATATGTTGTATTTGCCCATCTAATCTGAGCTCTTCCACCTTTTACCCTGTATGCTCCGTATCTAATTCCAGATTCTACTCCTTTTTCTGGTTCAGGAATGTTCCAATTAAAAACCTCACCTCCAATTACTGCATCTGAGTAATGTATTTTTAATGATGAATTATTTGGGTCTGCTCTAAAACCTACCTCTAACTCAAAGCTGGTTGGGACATTTTTCTTAATATTTGTTAAATAAACTATTTGCCTACCCCCAGAACCTTCTCCACCGCGATAATTAATTTGTTCTCTATACAGATTAAATGACACCTGAACTTGATTACCATTACCATCAGATCCATAAACAGGTTTTGCCAAATACAAGCAAATAGCTGGATCTGCAGAGCCACCACCCCCTGTATGCTTTCCTTTGGTTTGTATTATATAGCTACCATCCTGACTGGTTCCTGAGGTATCACCCACTTCAAGAATCCTTACAGTTCCTGTAAATCTTGCATAACTTCCTACACCTGTAGCCACAGATCGGCTTAGTGAGCGTTCTATTCTGGGCTGCAAAGTTGTATCCAAATGATTCGAATTATAGGTTATATTGTATATACCCCACGTTTCTCCATAAACATTACTTTCCTTGTAGTTGGCATAACAACTTCGGTCATCAATAGTTCCTACATTCACAGGATTTGCCACATCCGATGATGTCCTAGTTGCATTTGTTCCTTCTGTGGTACATGATAAATTAGTCCCCGTATCTTCATCAGGCGCAGTTACTTGCGCTGGTATAAAAAGTGAAAACAGCATAAAACCAAAAAATAAAATGATGTTAACAGTGGTCTTTTTCATAAGTATAAATGGTCTTGTTTAATGTTGAATTCTTATTCTATTTTTTGATTACTTTAATAATCCTTGGTTTATCTAATTTAATTTTTACAAAGTATAGCCCAGGTGAAGTGCTGCTGAGATCTAGCATGATTTTTTTATTATTAACTGTTAATATACTTGATAAAATCAATTTCGACTGCACATCAAATACTTCTATAGGTACCCGTTTCAATTCTGTCAATATTTCAATTTCTACCTTGCCAAAAGATGGATTTGGAAACGCATTTACTATTTCAAATAGATCTATATTTTCTGAAAGTATTCCTTGGCAATCCGCACTACTTTTCACTACTAAGTTGTCTCCACGAACAACTGGAACCATAAAGTTGGTGTCATTCGTTTCAAAAAGGACTATTCCATTTTTTATAACAGTAAACGGCGCAGCCCCTTGGGTAACAGACACAGAAGCTGATTTATGTGTCGTCATACGAATTTGACCTGCTAGACGCACGCCCTGAGAAATGGTGTATTCATGGCATTGACTGAAAGCTTCTTCAGCTACCGAAATACACATTTCGTAGGTTCCGGGTGCTAGCCCATCAATAGCGATTGAGTTGGTAAATGCATATTCCTTACCATTTAGTGTTACTACATAATTTTTGGCAATCTCAGCGGTTATATTTACGATTCCATTACTGCTATTAATACATGTTTCGCTAATGGTTTCAATAGTAAAATTGTCAGGATTAACAGGTCTTGAATAAGGGTAATCTAAGCTATACTCAAGGTATGCTTTTCCATCGTTATCAGCCGTAAGTATTTTATCATTAAAGGTAAGTGAATTGCCAGCTCCTACATAGAGAGAAACATCAGTTTTACCTGATTCAATTACGGTTCGAACAATAGCAAATCTGCCCGTGAATGAAATATCATAATTGTATAATGTAATCTCATCTGAAGCTGTTGGATTGGAAAGAATTACATCCTTAATTTCTACCCCATCAACAATTGAAATCACCTCGACCCCCACTACTTTATTGTTGTAATAAATATGTTTTGTTGCCTTAACGGTTGCACTTGCATTCAGCGATGGCTCGTAAACGGCAACAAATGGTTTGTCCCAAGCCTCTCCATACTTGCGCATGATAAACATTTGGGTATCTTTTTGCGCATAGCCATTCTTAACTTCCTTTGCTGGCGGCGCTAAAGCAGACGAGAATTCTTTATCAATGCCTCCAGGCGTGCTTATGTGTAAGTACCTGTCGTCATGTTGTAAATGGAAACGAGCAGCAACAGGGCTGTTGGTTGATGCTGATGTTTTGGTATTAGAAAACCAGCGCCACCCGGGCTGTTTCCGACTATCCCCAACATCGTTTTGATAACGATTGGGCGTATCTGTTAAAGGTAGATTTTCATTTGGTTTTCTTAACTCCAAAGCATCTCCTAGACCGTGAAAAAGATAGTCATGAAAATTATTTGTGGCATTTGAAAAAGACCTGAAAATATCTACATAATAACCTGAAGTGGGACTTGTACGCACAATGCTATTGGTACGTTGCTGATCTACGTTATTTTGATTGTCATCCAAAAATTGGGTAGAAAAACTGAAGTTTTCTGCTATTGGACTGGCATAAACAGCTGGTTCACTCGCCTCTAAAACTATTGGATCAACAATATTTTGCCAGGTTGAATTACCATTAGTTTTTGGACCTCTCCCCGAAGAACCATTTACAATAACAGTGTTATGCGCAGCATAAGACACCGCATATTGCTCGTGTATGTCGGCACCATAGGTATCACTTCCGAAATCTGGTCCAATTACATATCCCGCGCCGTAGAGCTCCATGTCCAAGCCCGAAGCATGTGCGTGTACATAGGTTCCACCTCCAGTATAGTACATGAGTCCATGTTGCTCATTATTGTTTTCAACAAAATTACGTTGCATAACAACTCCGGCATGGGTAGCTTTAACAGTTCCGTATTGGAGTTCACCGACATCGCTGACTGAATCTTCTATATGATGCCCCCAAAGCAATTGCAGCGGATTATCCCATTCTAGTCGTTGGGTTTCAATTACAGGTGTATAACCCCCGTCTTTGGTGTATATTTTTTTCAGCGTAGTCGCCGCTCTATCTCTTAAATCGGTATATCCTTTTCTGTCTGCAATTTCCATTACAGTTCTAAAAATATGCTCGTGATCCGAAAAATCTCTTTTGGTATCACCATATGCCATGGTAGCGCCATTTGGATAAAGAAAATTCTCGTAGATAAAAATACTCTCTATCAAATCTTTGTTATTGGATATAATATTCAAATTCGGGTTGTATCTATCCAAAATATTCATGATTTGAATAAAAAGGGCATGTGTAAACTTTCCATAGCCTGCAGATTCTGGCCACAACCGTTCTTCTGGACTAAATCTACTTAGCATCCAATTCACTCCAGGTTGTTTAGAATTTGACGCGCCATTCATGAGTTTATCAAAAAAACTTGCCCGAACAGCATCATCTTCCATACACATAACGCTATATAAGCCTCCGGGCAGCTCTAAAACTGGGTGATTTGAGTTATTGCCACCCACGCTGATAACATTCTGGGCCATAACTTCAAATGATTTTTGTGCCTTATCAAAATCAAAAGACACCTGAGTATTTGATTCCAAATCGTAAACTGTTTTCCCAGTTGTGGAAATAAACGGCTGAACGAAATCATATATCATGGCTACTCGTGTAAATAGCTCTCGGCATTGAATCAAATGATTGAAGTTTGTGGTGTAAAATTCAAAGGTTAGTGGGTCTTTAACGCTTATTAATTTTACATACTGATGCAAAATATCAGCTGCTATTTGCGCATAACGCTCATCTTCGGTTATAAAATATAAAATAGCACACTCTGCTCCGATATTTAGGCGATCTCTGTGCGTAGTTCTATCTCCGGGAATTGCGGGAATTGCCGCAATTTCATTTGATGGATTTCCTGTATGATTTATCAATCGTGAGGCATGACGCACCACCAACTGGTCTTTTAGGCTACTTGCCCAGCTATGTCTCGCAATGTTATCCAAAATATCTTGCCTGTCGGATGGTGATACCCAAATGTGAGGATGTACTAAAGATTTAGCCCCTGCTGTAGCAGCAGGATTCATCAATAAATTTTTTCTGTAAGAATCTTGGTCAATAAATTGAGCATTAAGTTGGGCGAACAACCCCAACAAAATTAACAGACAGTATTTAAACTTCTTAGAAGCGAGCATTACAAGACTTACTTTTGTTTAATCAATAAAATTGATTAATCCTATTGCAAGACCTGTCCTGTACTATCACGGAAAAATAATTTTTAATCCTATTGGCGATTCTGATAGCTTAATTTTTCACTTGGTAAAAATCCTATACGATGTGCTTGAACTTCCAAAGAAAATCCCTTTGGCAGTGTTAAGGGTTTGTGATAAATCTCCCATGATTTTGAAGATTTTCCTTCGGCACTAATCAACCTGTAACCAATGGATGCTCCTTGGGTCTCACAATCAATTGAAACAATCTCATTGTTTTTACGCACAATGGGTAACGCTGTCTTGGGCTGATGATCTTGCCCGTCCCAAAGTCTACGAATTAGCATGGCTTCTTTTTCTGTTGGGCTATCTTCAATAGACACAAGCCAATTGTCCATCTCGGTTCGCAATTCCTCTAGCTTTTGCTTGTATGCAGGATCATCTGCCAAATTGTTCAATTCATGCGGGTCTGCATCACAGTCAAACAATTCTTCTTTTGGTTTAGATTCCCTAAACCATTGCATTTGAAACTCATTGAGTTTGCCCGCTTCTTTTAATCGCAACAGTTCTTGCATGGTTGGAATTATCTCTCTGTATTCGACAGGGAGGTAGTACCCTTGCTCGGGTCTGTAGTTTCTAATGTACTTAAATTTATTATCGCGAACAGCGCGAATAACATCTGTAATACCATCAAATCTATCTGCAGCCGCATGAATATATTGCCTGTTTTTTACAGCGTATTCCCCTAGAAAAGCACGCCCTTGCATATATGGTTTTGGTTCTTGTCCCGTTATAGACAACAGGGTAGGCGCAAAATCTACAAAGCTAATGAGCTTGTCGTTTTTGGTCCCTGCACGAAGCTTATTCGGAAAGCGAACAATCATTGGGGTGTGTAATCCAGAGTCATAAATAAGTCTTTTCCCTCTTGGTAATGGGCCTCCATGGTCGCCGTAGAAAAAAATGATGGTGTTGTCTAACAAACCATCTTCCTCAAGTTGTTTCAAAACGGCCCCAACTTGACTGTCCATTTCAGCAATGTTGTTATACATCTTCCACATGTCGCGTCGTACAACTTCAGTATCTGGCAAATAAGGAGGGATGTCAAATTTTGTGTCCTTTGGAAGATGAACCTTAGTTTCAGCCTCTGAGGTTCGATTTTTAGCGTGAGAAGCCCCTTTATTCTTCCAATTGTACTGTCTATCGCCCGATTTATAGTGTCTGGTTTCGATTTCTCTAAATCCGTAAGGCTCAAACAAACCCGACTCATGGGTTTCGGTGAAATTAACAACGGCAAAGAAAGGTTGGTCATCTTTTCTATTACGCCAATGTGCGTAAGGACTACTTTCGTCCCACGCCGTAACAGGGTGTTTAAACTGGTAATCGGTTTTATAATTATTGGTGCAGTAATATCCATCCAAACGCAACCACTCGCTAATCATTTTTACATCATTTGGGGGTACAGCCTCATAAGCTGGCAAGCCTGTTACTTCTGTATAGGAGTTGGTACGCATATGATTTGCCCCGATACTCGAAGGATACATTCCTGTGGCAATAGCTGCTCTACTGGGTGCACAAACACCAGAAGTTGAATATAGGTTTGAAAAAACTACACCTTCTTCTGCTAATCGACTAAGGTTGGGGGTAGGCACGGTATTGTCTCCAAAAGGCGGAATGTAAGCCCCCATATCTTCGGTAACCAACCAAAGAATATTAGGACGGTCGGGGAATTCTATGTTTGTGCTATGAATTTCTGGGCTACTACTTGATTTTACCTTGTTTTGACAAGCTTGAGATACAATCAACAAGATCACACATAACAGCATTTTCACTAATCTCATTTTCTTTTAATTTAAATTAATCATGAAACAATAAACGTTTAATTATACCATCCTCAGTTTTCAAGAAATAAACACCTTTAGAAAAATGGGATAAATCTATCAAAATCCCATCGCCATCAATTAGCTTATTCCCTAAAACAGAGTACACTTCCCATCGTTTATGCTCACTTAAGAAAAACAAACCATCATGGCTTGGCACAGGATAAGCTTTTAGGCTACTAGAATCGTCCTCCAATTCCACTGTACTTAAGCTACCTACCTTATTTAATGTTATGTAATCATATCTTGGACCAGCGCCTCCACTAGGAATCTTTACTTCTAAAACCCATAATCCTTTTTCTAAAACAAACTCATCAGAAGTATAATCTTGAAAAGCAGCACCATCGTTAATTTTTTTTATACCCGATGATGTTGACCCATTCGGGGCAGAGAATAATAATTTTGAATATGACAAATCTTTAGTCAATAGATGTGCTTCAAAAGGTTTTGAAGTGGTAGAATAAGTTGTATAGTTGACCAACATTTTATAGGTGTCGCTTTGTGTAACATTTACAGAGTACCTCATGTATTCTCCGCCAGTTAAAGATGTAACAACAAAACCTGTTCCCCCCTGAGCAATATCAACATCATCCCCTGGTTCTGTCCTGTAAAAATTCCCTGAATTACCTGCTGATGTGTCAAAAAAAGCTGCGCCAGATCCTCCCCAGTCATAGTCCTCCATTTGAATAACTCCCGGAACAACATGAGAGGTTCCAGAAAAAGGTCTTGTTGGATAATTTGTACTGGTAACGGTCATCGAATTTTCTTTAATTCTTCCTCGATTATCTGTCAAAATCAAGGTTAAATCATATGTGCCCTCGGCTATGTTTTCAAGAAGTGTGTCTTCTTGCCCTTCATACCCCCAAGTAAAAGGGGGTGCAGTAATACTACGCACCAAAACATCATTAAGATATAGATCTAAACTTGAGATATGCTCTGGCAAAGAAGTTGTTGAGGCTTCAACTTGAATGGTGCCGCCAGGGTTAATATTATCTAATTCTTTTGGAGACACAAATGTAGGTGCGTCAATATTGGGTGCGGCTACCACATTAATTTTATCCAGAGCAAACCCACCATTACGAATATTAAGTTTTAGTTCATGAAGCCCTTTTTCTAAACGAGTTGTTAATTTAGAAGTACTTTGGAAATCTATTTGACCAAGGGTTTGTGGCAAAAAAAAATCATCAAAAAGGGTAATATCGTCTATCTCAATTCCTAAAGACGACCCGACACTTTCTGCAGTATAAATAAACTCAAAATCATAATCATTAGTGGTTAACACATTTACATCATACTTTAACCATTCGCCATTTTGGGTATCGCCCACATATGTTATATCATTTTCAACACCTACATCAACTCCATCTTCATCTAGCCCTCCACTCAAGGTATTATCTTGAGTTAGATCATAATACCCAACACTTTGACCTCCATTTTTAAAATCTTCGGCTTCAATCGTTCCAGGAATTAGTTTTATACTGTCATCAAAATATATTCCCGAAATTTTACTAACAGATAAAGGGGGTAGTGTGATAGCCCCAGCACCTTCTTTTATAATTTGTAACGGGTTTGAAAAATAATCAATCGGAGCAACTACGCCTAAATTCTCAAACACAAGTGCTTCGTGCTTAAAATTATTGGCATAAACCACATCATCAAATTTTAGCTCAAACGGCACAGGCTTATCAGAAAGATTTACGGCAATTACTTTTGTCTCGCCATATTTATCTGTAGTTGCTCTTGCATTGACTACGTTAACAGAACCTCTAGACACATTTAATTGTGCAGAGACAGCAAGCTCACCATCCATGACATTGGCATCTCTAAAGACATCTTGAATAATTTCAAATATTGACAAATAGCCACGTTTTTGTAAGGGATAAATAGGCTCTTTATCACTTCCCAAAACCACCATGGCGTTTAAGACCCTATTAAAGATGAACCAATTGGCGCGTTGATATATTTCAGGGTTTTCAGCCATAAAAAGATACACATCTGTCATTCCTAAACAAGCTGCCGCGTGGACATCACTTCCGGCAGAAACTCCCCATTCAGTGAGCCATACAGGCTTACCAGGTGCAAAAGTTCTTACCCAGTCAACATCTTCAGCCATTTCTAGTTTGGCCGTAAGCAATGCACTGTATGCGTTATTACTTTCGCCAGGGACATCTGGATCTGCACCCAAATATTTGTGAATGGTAATGGCGTCAAAAAAACCACCATCACCTTTTATGGTGTTATTATAGTCTTCATGAGTCCTTCTCCAACTTAAGGGTAAGGAAAGTTTAATATTGGGAAAGGCTTCTTTTAGAGCTGCCGAGACCTCAGAAGCAGCAGCCAAATACATTTCTGGAGTTTCTGTTCGTAAAGAACGTTGCCCTTTCCAAAAATGCTCGTTGCCCAACTCTATAGCTTTAACCTCTAAACCAAGATCGATGTCTTTTCTTGCTCTAGCAACACTACTGGCTCCATCATCAAAATTGATGGAATAAGTCCACATCATGTCGTAACCCTCACCACCAGTTTTATTCTTTTTTTGTGTGTTTAACGCGGCTATACCGTCTATTTCTCCCTTGATACAACAGGCAAACGTTTGCAGTGCCGTTTCATGGTCTCTATTATCATAAGCATCATCTTGATAACCATCGGTTTGCCACTTATAAAAATTTGCCCACACCCCATGTGGAAAACGAATGGTTACAGGATCAACTAAATTTATAAAGTCTTTTTGTAGTTGCGTGTCAAACCCTTGAATGTTGTATCCAATAATTTTATTATTGAACGGTTTTGCATTGCTTGAATTTACGTTTAATGATGCTGTAATACTTTGAGGAAGTATAAATGGATAATCTTGTGCTTGTGCTTCATTTAACAAAAAGCAAAAGCAAAGAATTAAAAATTCCTTTAAATGGATTAGATTAAAACGCATAAGTTGTGGTTTCTCTAAGATTACTTCAACTTCAACACTTCACTGCCTGCCATCAAAAAGGCACCTGTTCCGAAGTTCTGCCAGCTATCGGCCGAAGCAGGCTCTGGGAAGGCACCAATGTTTTGCACCCAACCCACACGACCATCTTCATGTTGGCAAGCTTGTATGGCATTCCATGCTTTTATTACAGCCGAGGTATGCTTCTTTTTTATCAAACCGTTATTGATACCCCATGCTAGTGCAAAGGTGTGAAAGCCACTTCCGCTAACCTCTCCATGTGAATAGGATTCTGGACATAATAAGCTTGTTCGCCAAAGACCATCTTCTGGTTGAATTGCTAACATCTTTTTTGCCATCTGCTTGAATAGTTTTTCATAAAAGGGTCGGTGTTTATAATCAACTGGCATGTCTTCTAACAACAATGCCAAGCCTGCAATTACCCAACCATTTCCTCTAGACCAGAAGATTTTTTCGCCGTTAGGCTCTTTTGCATCTTTCTCGGATCCAGTCCAAACAAAACGCATATCTCTGGCAAACAACTGCTCTTCTTTATCATACAGCTGGTTGTAGGTTTCCATGTAGAACTTGTGCATATCATCTAAATATTGAGGCTGATTGGTGTGTTTTGCATAAAGATTCAGTACTGGGGGTGCCATAAATAAGGCATCACACCACCACCATAGAATGGTTTTACCCATTTCGCTTTTATCTGTTCCTGCTTTCCAATTATCATCATCATACAGGTGAGCGTCCAAAAACTTTTTAGTTGGTTCTAGATCAACAAAATTTCGTCTTTTTTCTGTCCTATCAACATATAAATAACTGTATGAAATGGCAACATCATCGGCATGATGCATGCGATTAAAGGTTTGCCAATTGTTACGGTATCCATGATTTTTTAATGCTGCCATGTACATCATGTCTTTGGTAGCCTTGTGGGCTTTTGCAACACCAGTATAATAGGCTCCGTTTGTCCAATCAGTGGGAGCAATTGCTATTATGGGGTGTGCTTCTTGCCATTCTAAAGCCTTAATCATGGCTGCTTCTATTGATGTTTTGTCAATATTATTTTGCCCCTTATTTTGTGCAACTAAAACATTAGAAAGCACTACTGTAACTAATAGAGTTATTACTTTATTCATGATTATTGTTTTAATTTAAAAACTGTTTCTACGTATTCTTCAGATGAAGTCCCAATTTTGACTGTATAATCACCATCCTCTAGAATTTTTTCCATTTTAAGACCTGTAAACATCAACATTTCAGGCGTAATAGTAAAAGTAACTGTTTTACTTTCACCAGGATTCAATTCGATTTTTTCAAAGCCCTTAAGCTCTTGGTTGGGTCTAGTAACTGTGCCTATTTCATCTTTGATATACATTTGAACCACCTCTTTTGCCTTCATTGTACCCTTGTTTGTTACAGTAACACTAACCTCAAGCTGTGTGTTTGACGTAAGTTCAGTATTCGAAATATTGATGTTGTCATATTCAAAACTGGCATAGCTAAGCCCAAATCCAAAAGGATAAAGTGGTCCGTCTTTCAGGAACAAATACCCTTTTTTGTAATTGATTTCTTTCATGCTGTAATGAAAGGGCAACTGACCAATAGAACGTGGTACGGTTACTGGTAATTTCCCAGAAGGAGAAACTTCGCCAAAAATAATTCTAGCCGTAGAGTGGTCTCCAAATTCACTAAGGTCCCATGTGTCCAAAATGGCATCAGCCTTTTCAGAAATCGTGTTTATGGCTAGTGTTCTTCTATGTTTAAGTACTACAATAACAGGCTTGCCCAACGCTTTTACACGCTCAACCAATTCGTCTTGCGCGCCCACTGGCTCAATTGTAGCTCTATCTCCTACAGCATTATTAAAATAGGCTTCTTTGGCCGTGAACTCATCTCCGCCCAAAAACAACACAACTACGTCAGCGTTTCTAGCCAGGTTAACCATTTTTGCTAGTGCCTTAGGGTTTCTATCCAAAACGTTCGGAGTTCCTTTTTTCTCATCTGTTAAATGAAAACCCTTCTCTGCAACAAACTTAACATTGTCCCCAGCAACAGACTTGAACATTTCAAGAGTATTCTCTTTTACCAATGGTCCTAAAAGGGCTATTTTAGTTGTTTTTGCTTTGTTGAGGGGCAACAGATTTTCGTTTTTTAACAAAATAACTGATTCCAAATCCGCTTCTTTTGCCAAGTCCAAGGAAGACGCTGCGCGAACTCCTTTTTTCACCTCATTAATATCAATGTATGGATTGTCAAACAATCCTAAAATAAATTTTGTTCGCAACACACGACTCACAGCCTTGTCTATCAATTTTTCAAGCGCGGGGTTCTTCTTAACCATTTCGGGCAAATAAGCATACGAATCCTCAGCATATAAATCGATGTCTATTCCTGCTTCTAGTCCCATTTGAGCAGCTGCTTCGGGAGATTCTGCTACATTCATAAAATAAAACAAACGTGCAATATCATTGGAATCTGAAACCACATATCCGTCAAATCCCCATTGATCACGAAGCACGCCTGTTAACAATTCTGGATTTCCATGACTTGCAATACCATTAATATCGCCATGAGATGCCATAATACCCAAGGTTTTGGCTTCTTTTACAGCAGCTTCGAATGGAGGATAGATTTCGTCTATTAATGTTCTAGGGGAAATTTCAATCGCAGCAAAATTTGAGCCGCCTAAAACCTGTCCATAGCCAGCAAAATGCTTCGCCACAGCTCCGATATGCGTACCCTTTCCAAGACCTTCATAATCTCCCTGAACCCCTTTAATAGCTTGTACCACCATTTGAGTAGTCAAATAAGTGTCCTCTCCAAAGGCTTCGCTCATACGTCCAAAACGTGGGTCGCGTACAATATCTGCTTCGGGCGAATGACACATATGCATTCCGCGCAAACGTGCCTCTTTTCCAACAACATCCCATATACGGTTTACTAAATCCGTATTAAAAGAAGCCGCAGAAGTAATAGGGCGTCCAAAAACAGTAGACCCAGCAGCATCTACACCATTATAAGACTCTGTAACAAACAACGCTGGAATGCCCCAACGGTTGTTCTCAATGATATACTTCTGTAATTCATTGTTGAGTTTTGCCGCAGCAACAGGTGGCAAATGTTCTCCTGGGTTTTTAATCCCGGCAATTCCTATCTTGAGCTTCTCCACTACCCGATCTGATAATTTCATATTGCCCTCTTTGTCAGATTTCACCCCAATATTGGCATGAAATATTCGCATTTGGGCCACTTTTTCTTCTAGAGAAAGTCTGGGCAACAAATCTGCCACTCTTTCATCTACAGCAAGTGAAGCGTCCTTGTAGTCCATTTTTGAAGACTGCTGATTTGTACAGGCACAAAAAAGTAAAATTGTTGTGATAGTGAGTAAAAACAGTGTTTTTTTCATGGGTTTTATATTGGTTTTTAGTTTAAAAATTTAAAGCTGTCTATTTGAATTTTTGTGTTCAAAGAAGAGGTTATCAGCAAACAAACATCTTCTTCGTTTTGCATAGCAGAGAGCTTAATGCTAATATCTTTTGATGCATTTTCTCCTTTTGTAACGAATGTAGTGCTACCGAGAAGCACTCCCTCAGCATGACTCCTGCGGACTTGAATAGAGAATGTACCTTCATCTGGTGTCAGGGCACTAATCTCGATTGTAGACTTATCAGCAAGTCCTTTGATATTGGTGAAGCACAAAGAAGATGAAGCAGCAACACTTTGAACAACAAATCCATTGTTGAATGGTTTTTTCTCAATGCCACTCGCTTTAAAATACTCCTCTGCTTGTATGGGCTGATTGGCGTTATAATTTGCCACTCCAGTTCCATCTACACGAATAGTTGCGATTTCACCATTTTCCTTATAATGTACATAGCTGATAAAGCTATCTCTGAAATAACGATTTCCCGTTTGACTAATATCGCAGTACACATAATACCATTGGTTATGCCACTCAAAAAAAGAACCATGACGACCTTGCAAAAACCCATTGGGCCATGTGGGTGCGTCGTAACCTTCTGCAAAACTTTCTTCCTTAATTACGGAGTCCACATAATTATATGGCCCGTAAAGGTTGTCTGACATTGCATAAAAACAGCCCCAAGACAAATAGTACTTCCCTTTATATTGATGAACAAAAGGCTTATCATCGGTAGGCTTTTCTGTGTTTTTACCATCTTGATTGTAAGGACCTCTAGGATTATTGATGCTGATTTTCTTAGGTTTTTCGGCCAAACTAACCATATCATCATTTAGTCTTGCTATGTAAAAGTCCCATACACCAAAAATAACATAATGATTTCCATTTTCTTCAAAAATCGAAATATCGTACTCGTGAGTTGGTGTCAAGTCAGAAGATAAAAAGGGTTTGCCTAACACATCTTCCCAAGGTCCAACTGGAGAACTACCAACAACGACTCCTGTTTGCTCGTTTCCTTCCGAAAAGTACCAATAATATTTTCCGTTTTTGTGCGCTGCATCCGTTGCCCAACACCTATTAAAAGGTGCACCAATATACGTTTGCTCAGGGCTTAGTACACTTTCCTTTGTCCAATGAACCAAGTCGGAAGAAGACCAAACCCACCAATTTTCCATGATAAATTCTTTATTGTCAATCGACTTGTCATGTGAAGCGTACACATAAGCTGTGTTGTTAAAAATACGAATATGCGGATCGTTTAACCCCATGTTTGGTACAATTGGATTTTGTGAAAACAGAGAGGTAATTCCCAATAATGTAGTGAAAATTACTTCTTTTATTATTTTGATTTGAATCCTCATGTTTCTACGCTTTTCTGCAAAATTCATCCATAATATTAGTCACAACAGCTGCCTCTTGAACCGTACAAGGATTTTGATTATTCCCTTGAAAATAAGCTACTACATTTTCGATCATTGGCTGCTGAACGTGAATAGGGTTTTCAAAATGATAGTTTTGCGTTTTATTGTTTTTGGTCACTGTTAATGCGTCACCATAAAACGAAAATAAAATCGTTCCTTCTTCTCCATAAATAACACACTTGTCTATATCTGTCGAAGCTGCAAAATTCCAACTTCCTTTAAATTGAATTCCATGGTTGAATTCCAATTCACCCTTAACACAATCAATAGATTTAACGTGACTTTCAATAGCGCTCTTTTTCATTTTGACTACCTCTCCAAAATAGTAACACATCAAATCTAATTGGTGTGGCGCAATGTCGTGAAAATAACCACCACCTGATATTTCAGGATTTGTTCTCCAATTTTCATTTGATTTAGCAATTAGACTTGCTGTTTCGGTTTGTGCTATATCAATTTCAACAGATAAAATTTTACCAATTGTATAAGAATCCAATAGTTCCTTAACCTTATCAAACAAGGGTAAACTTCTACGATAATGGGCTACCGTCAGTTTTACAGAACTTATCTTTAATGCATTTAAAAGTATGTCGGCTTCGTTGCTATTCAATACCATTGGCTTTTCTAAATACACATTTTTTCCTGCTTGAATGGCTTCCAATGCATACATTAAATGCGAAGATGGAGGTGTTGCAATATAGACAGCATTCACTTGTTCATGCGCAATAAGCTCAGAAGCATCAGTCGTCCAATTGGGCACATGATGTCTTTGCGCAAAATCTTTAACCTTTTCTTCATTTCTTCGCATCACTGCGATCAAAGAGGAGTTTTGAACCTTATAAAAAGCAGGGCCGCTTTTCACTTCAGCAACATCGCCGCAACCAATAATCCCCCAGTTTATACTTTTTAAGCCCATCCGCTTTATACTTTTATTTACAGGTTGTTTCACTAAAACCAGCATCTTGTGCCTGTGCTAAAGATTTATTGGTTTTAAATAACACAAACTGGTCAATAGCGTGACCATTAGACCTCCCTGAAATTTCCACATTATAAGTCCCGGGCGTATCGAAAGTTACAAATACATCATAAGGGTTTTTATCGTTTGTGTTTGACCGCCAAAACCATTCGTTTAATCTGTTCATATACACTTTCAACCAACCGTCTTTACTCGAACCCTCAGGATTAGGCGTTTTTCCAGAGCCCTTAGGGTAAACTTTATGACCGTCCGTTGCTTTTTGACCAAAAAAATCACTTCCATTTATTCTAAGCCAAGAATCATTATGCTCTGTGTTTTTAGTACCCATTCCAATTCTTGAACGCCAAACAAACTGATACGTTCCGACAGTATTAATTTTTACTGAAAATGTAATAACACCCTGTCCTGGTTGATTAAAATTGTCTGCGCCAGTCCAAATAATGTAGCCAGCACCATCAAAACCCGACAATGTGGAGCCTGTTGTCCAGTTGGTTGAAGGGTTGCCTTTATCAATATCTACACGAACAACGCCGTTGCTTTCATGGTATACTACGCCATTGGCACAGGTCTCTACAATGGGCTTTTCTTCATTCTCTTTGGGTTTTTCAATTATTTCTAATTCATCATTTATGGTGTTATTTGAACATGAAATAACCGAAAAGAATAAACTCAAAAAAAATATTAAGAAGTAAATCCCAGTTTTAAATTTTTTATTTTCTATTCCGTATTGGGTCATCATTAAAAAGCTTAAATAATAGAATTATAAAATTTAACACGCCACATGAAACGATGTTGCAATTTTATAAATGTATTATCAATTGTATTTACACCTATCCTGTACTGTTATGGTGATTATGATGAAGCAATAGCAGGTGGAAAACAGCTAGAATGGACATGTATTGACAAAACCATTTCCCTGTCCTATTTTTTTAACACGTTGTTTTAATCAATGATGATTTTCTTTACTCTCTTGCTTTTACCATTCGAGATCTCAAGAAAATAGATCCCTTTATTCAAGCTTGAAAAATCAAGCTGTTGTTGACGTATTACGCCACGTGCTGCTATTTTCCCTTGTGTAGTTATCAATCTAAATGTCATGTTTTCTGGCACGACAGCAATGTTGAATACTCCCTTACTAGGGTTTGGGAAAACAGCAATACTGTTTAGCCCAAACTCATCTGTACTTAATGAAGAAGTCAGGTAAAACTCCAGCTTGTCTGGTTCACTAGAAAGCGATCTTTTTTGTGTTAACTTGATAATATTGTTTCCTTGATTCAGTTCTATCTCAGAGAGTTTTGTTTCACCATAAACCGCCCAATCAAAGGTCCGAGTAATCAAAACATCACTATATAATTGCCCGTTAATTTCAACATCCATAATGGAGTCATCTCTGTTTCTGTTGGCAGCAACAATTACAAAGTCGTAGGTGTTTGAAGCAGTTAACGTAAAAACATATTCTAACCATTGGCTCGCACTAAAAGAATCTATGTATTCACCTGATGAAGCCGTTGAATTAGTTCCGATTATAATTCCAGAAGATGCAGTGGTATAATCTTCTGCCTCAATCGTAAAATCTGAGGAGTTATCCTGAGGAGTATCAACTTCAGAGAGCGTGAAAGCCATAAAATGTAGTGGCCGTGCATCTCCCGACAAATTTTCCATCAAATACACATAAAGTTTATTCCCTTCTACAAAAGCATCAAAATGCGAATAGTTAAGCGCACTCGTTTCGCTATAAATAATTTTCCAATCGCTTCTGTCGTCTAAGGTGGATTTTATGTTCACTTTTCCGCCGAGTAGTTCTACCATGAAAACATGGTTTTTATAGCTGTAAAGCTCTCCTCTCACTTCTGGATTTGGTATAATTGTGTTTTGTGCGCTAGAGAATGTATTGGCATTTGAGGGTTTATAATAGTGCACGTTTTTACTATCAACACGAGTCACAAAATGAATCGCATCATTTTCAGTAACGGTCCATGATGGGTCACATGAAGTTCTAGGTAAAAGTGCTGTTCCATAGTCATCGCCTGGCTCTCCAACTTTTACAGGGTCTAAAGAGGGTTCAATATTATTTTCAATAGCTAGCGAAATAGCCGTTCCATTGGCATCAAACCATTGACTGCTTTGACTTGTAGGAATATCGTTTGTGTAAGCAAAATACAGTCCACTGTTAAGCATATATCCATTACTAGAAGTAGAACTATTATTGGTAGAATATCGTATCGAAAAACCGGCATAGAACTTTCCGTTTAAAAAGCGTTCTCCGCCATACAAGCTATTCCTATGAGGCAATGACAATGTTCCTTTTTGAAACATCCAATTATTTGTCCAAGAGGTTCCATTGTAATGTGCCATAAAAATATCTCCATTTCCAGAGCCACCTATTCGGTATCTGGCTATTAAACTACCGTCTGTTGCCCTATGAATCATTGGATAGGTTACCCTACTGTAATTTTGACCTTGTTTAAGATAGTTTTGTTTTGGCTTGAAAATACTTATGTTAAAATCTGCGTCAGAAACAAATGCTTTGCTTTCGTAAGAAACAGAGTAATTAAAAAAGTCATTCGGCAAACTGTTTTCACTATACGCATGCATATCGTAAAGCAAGTGAATGGTTCCATCTATGGTGCTTATTCCCACAGCTGCGGTGTTGTGCGAGTCTCCTTTACTGGGTTGGGTACCACCCAAACCAACGTGCTGATGTGGAAATTCTATGGTTACCCAATTGGAATTGGGAATATTCAAATTTTTCCTTGATAACATAAGGTTGCGCTTGTCTACACCTCCTTTATACCACGTCACAAAAACATATCCATTGACAACATCGATGCAGTCGCCGTGCGGAGTAATTCGTGGAGAGAACTGATAATTTATACCCTTTTCTCCTTCATAATACAATCCATTGTCGGCAACTCGGGAAGTGTGATCCAGTGTTGCATTAAGCTGTTTGGTTTGTGCCCAAAAAGAACATGGTAGCAATAATATGGTGCACAAAAAAAAGTACTTTTTTATACAGCTTGCTAACAATTGATTGAACACAGTTATAAAATTATTTATTAAAACGAATTGATTTTAAGTTCAATCGTGTGTTTTCCAGGAGATAGACGAACAAATTCATACGCAGACGGTACTTTTTCTCCATTGTGGATTAAATCTTTCCCGTCCAAGCCATTGAGTGAAAATTCGGCTACCATATTTCCAGGGATTTCAAGTTCGTACGTTTGTAAACGCGCTCCGCCGTAAGTGTAGCTTCCCTTAATCTGACCTCTTACTGTTGGGACAACAATAGAGCTTGATTTTAATTTACTCATTTGTGGTTTTATGGTAGCAATACCATAACCAGGAGTTTTCGGTTTTATACCCCATAATCCTCTGGGAATAGCATTGGCAGGTACAGCACCCCAAGCATGATTCCAATCCAAATTGATTTTGTATTTATAGTCCCAAGCCTCTAATGTAATGGTAGAGCCTACACGAATCATATTGTACCAACTTCTTTCGTCAGTACTTGAAAGTAAGTCTAGTGCGTAATCTTCCTCGCCCGCATTGTATAGTCCATCCATCAAAAACTGGGCACCATATACACTACACGCCAGACCGCGAGATTTCACATAGGCAACTACAGAATCAATGTGTTCCTGTGGGACCAAACCAAATGCTAAAGGCATCATATTCGCATGTAATGAGGCATGATCTGTGCCAATCCCATCTACATAAACACCTCGCTCAGCATCAAACATCTGCTCGTTAATCGCTTTTTTTGCTTTGGCTGCTCTAAGCTCGAAATCTAAAACCTCTTGTGTTTTGCCAAGTAGTTTTGCAAACACAGCCATGATTTTCATGTTTTCATAGAAAAACGCATTAATCACCGTACTGTAGGGCTTAAACACAAATCCATCACGTTCTCCTTTATTACCACTACGCATAAAATTCGGACTTGGCCAATCTACAATGTCTGTTAGTGGTTTATTGTACCCTGGCTTAAAGCCCAATTTGTACATGAATTCTTCCGTTACTTTTGTAGAAGTAATTAACCCATCTTCATTGGACAACTCAAATAATGTTTTGTGTTTTAGCGCCTCATAATACCTTTCTATAAGCTCTGTGTTTCCGGTATACATGTAGTCCGCATAAATAAGCAAGGCTACATGTTGCTGCCATTCTGTGGGCCATGTAGGATGCTCCATAAAATATTCAATGGTGCGTCTTGCTATAGCGAACTCTCTATCTGTAGTATAGTGACTTAGTTGGTTTAAATAAGCATCTGCTTCGTATGGAATACGTTCTCTTTCACCATCTACATACAAGCCATTAAAAGTGGTCGCCTTGATAGAGTATTTACACAAATCCCAAACTTGATTTAAAATATCGTTATTACTTTCGAAATTACTGGCGTGCTCGTCCCAATATGAAAAATGTGCCAGTTGCTCAAAATCATCAGCACTTAGGGGTTCTTGTGCGCCTTCTACCTCGGCATACCTAAAGGGCATAAGAACAGGGAATCCATCAGGAAGTGCTATCGCCTTGTTAGGAAGTGTATTTCTTACATCAGGGGTAATCTGAATTTGATAATTGTTTTTACCAGGTACCACATCAACAGTAATTTGCTGGTAGCGAATATTACTTTTAGCAGGAGGTGTTCTATTAACACGCCCAGCGTCTGACATTTCACCAATATGTACAGTTAATGTGTGTGGCGTTTTGGCATTATAATTAAAATCTAATGTGGCAAAGGCAGCCTTTCCAAAATCCATAAAATAAGTACTTCCGTGCTCTTTAAAGACCACAGGACTAATGCGCTCTACAGCATATTTGTTCTCTGTTGAAATAATGTAATCATCACTCTTACCAGTAACAAATTTTTGCGGTGCTGCATAATCAACAAGTCTATTTTCTTCGTCCCAAATTCTAACTTTCCAGTAATATGTTGTGTTTAATTCCAGCGGATTACCACTATACTCAACATCTGTAGATTTTGAAGATGCCACGCGTTTGCTGTCCCATACATCCCCAATATTCGCATCTATATTTTCTAAACTTGATGCCAATAATATTTGATATGCCATTTGAAACTTTGCGCCAACCGGAACCGTCCAACCAAACTCTGGTTGTAAATCATAAATGGTAACAGACTCGGCAGGCTCTCGTATGAGTTCAACCGTCAAATCGGTTGGTGCAGCTCGGTAAGCATCACTATTTTTTGCAATCAATTCATCTAATTTGTTGCGCAATTTTTCTGCAACAGCTCTGTATTTTTTCTTGTTAACTAAATTTTTTATTTCTTTTGGATCGTCTTTGAGGTTATATAATTCCTCATTTTTCTTGTTGTTTACATATCTAAAGTACTTCCACTCTTTGGTGCGTACCCCCTCACTTGGAGGTATGTTTTCAAAATCCCAAATATGTTCAATTAATATGGTATCTCGTTCTATTGTATTGGTTTGTTGATTTACAATTGGCATCAAGCTTTTACCTTGCCAAGAGTGAGGAACTTCAACACCTGCAAGGTCTGCAATGGTGTGTGGAACATCAATGTTCAGTACCATGTCATCTATATCTTGGTGCTTTTTTGCTCTAGGATCAAAAACAATTAATGGAACACGTATAGAGTTATCATACATCAACCATTTACCTGCCAATTGACGTTCGCCCAAAAAATATCCGTTATCACCCATTAGAATAATTACGGTGTTTTTGTCAATTCCTTTTTCGGCTAGTTTTTGACGAATTTTTTTGATTTCCAAGTCAATCCCTGAAATCATTCTGTAATACCCTTTCACGCTGTGTTGGTATTTCTCTGGCGTATCATAGCGCCATGTCCATCGAAGTCTATTAAAACCCTGTGTAACGCTTTTTGGCTGTGCATTAAAAAACTTATCTCTTCCTAATTCCGGATCTGGTATAGTAGTGTCAGCAAGGAGACTGTTAACCTCATCTTGCCAAAAATATTGGTCCTCTGCAGGATCGTGAGCGTGAGGTGCACTGAAACTTAGCTGTAAGCAAAAAGGCTTTTTTGCTTTGGCATTTTTATCGATAAAGTCTAATGCCTTTTGACCCGTATAACGCGTAAGGTGAACTGAGTCTCCGTCTATAGTTTTGTAATAATATCCCCTGCGGTCTTTTAATCTGTTATTTCTATCGTAAGACTCATGCTCGTCATACTGCGAATCCAAATCATCATAACGGACGCCATACTTACCGAAAAATCCAGTGTAATATCCATTTTCCTTTAATAATCGAGGGTATGCATTACGCATATATTCTTCACGGATATTACCGGTTTGAAAGTTGAAATTATGGGTTCTCTCGTGTAGTCCCGTAAAAATACTAGCCCTACTTGCTGCACAAATGGGGGTGGTTACAATGGCAGAATTGAAGTATGTGCCTTGTTTAGCCAATTCGTCCATATGTGGGGTTTCCACAAATTTATTTCCCGCATAGCCGATGGCATCAAAGCGTTGATCATCTGTTAGTATAAAAATAATATTTGGCTTGTCTTCAGCTGTATTGTCTTGCGCAACAACATAAGCAGAAAACAAAAACAACCCCAAAAGAGCTATTGAACTACTATGACGAAAAAAAGGAATATTCAATGTTTTAATAAGCATTCTTGCAAAATTTATGTATGACTTCATAAAAGTATTTTAATTGACTTTAGGTCGTATCCTGTCCTATCCTGAAAGGACAATACCACACTGATAAACAAAACAATAGGATAGCTGCTAGAGAACCTGTTTTTTACTTTTTACTTTTTGGTACGCGGATTTTAATGTTTCTAAATGCTACCCTGTCACCATGGTCTTGTAAAAGTATTTGTCCTTTTTCCAACAAACCAAAGTTTGGCCATTTTGCATATTTGCTTTCCGAAACTAATTTCAGAAAGTCTTTACTACCACGTTCGTACTCCAAAACTTTAACCCCATTCAACCAATGTTCTACTTTATTGTTGATAGACTTTATGTAGGCTGTATTCCAGTCGCCAATAGGCGTGATAGGCTTGATGGGGTTTGCCTTAATCAAGTCATAGAGTGAACAAACCGTTCTGCTGCCTTCATGAGAGCCCAATTTGGCATCAGCATGTAATGCATCATCCAGAATTTGATACTCCAATCCAATTGATGAACCTGGACCCTTATTTAATTCTGTGTCCACATAATATTTTATACCACTATTTGCTCCTGGCGTAAGTTTAAAATCAACTTGCAGCTCAAAATCACTGAACGCTTCTGTGGTAACAATATCTCCGCCTGCAGCAGATTCAGCACCCCCAGAAGACTCAACAATAAGTTCACCGTTTTCAATAACCCAACCTTTAGTTGGAAATGTGGTAAGCTTAGCACCACGCCATCCGTTGGTTGTTTCACCATCCCAAAGCATTTGCCATCCCTGCTTTTTTTCAAGCACAGTGAGTGTGTTTTTTGTAACTAGTGGCTGTAGTGGTGTTTGTGTTGCATACTTTGCTACATTTTCCGTTATAATCCTAGCATTTCTCCACATCACTCTTTTGCCAAGCGTCTCAACCTTTTTACCAATAGAATGCACCTGTAAACCTATAAAACCACTTGCTGTTTTGTCGTCAATTAAATGTGCGGCAGGCACTCCATTTATCCATGTTTTAATAGTCTCTCCAATAGCTTCTATACGGTAATGGTTCCAATCATTTGCTTGATAACTTTTTTGTGCTTCAGGGTTATTTTCTAGCGTATAAAGCCATTTTCTTCTTCCCTCATCATAAATACCACCGCTCCAGGCGCGTTTGCTAGGGTCTGTCTCAACCTGATACCCATGTACTCTACCATTTTGATAATAAGGAAAACTATTGCTTCTAATTTGTATACCAGAATTTACACCCTCTGTAAGGAATTCTATTTCTAAAATAAAATCGCCGTACATTTTATCAGTAGTCAGGAATGTGTTTGGTGTATTTGCCTTGGTGGTACCAATGATAGTACCGTTATCGTTAATATAAGGGGCTTCTCCGCCTTTAATATTCCACCCCTCAAGAGAGTTTGCATTAAACAAATCTATCCAAGGTGTGTCATTTTGTGCATTGCAGGCGCTCAAAAAAATCACAATACTTAGTAAAGCAAAAGAATGGTATTTAAAGAGTTTCACGCGTTTATAGTTTTAGTTTTATTGAAATGTAATTATATTATTCAAAAATAGCGAAGAATTACCTTCGCTATTTTTATAAATTATTATGTGAACGAGAAGTTTAGTTTAGCTCTAGCGTAAACTCTTCAAACTTAACATCTCTATTTCTAAGCACTAAGGTATCTTTCACAGCGTGTGTTTCATTGTTTACAGCATCTGTGTAAGTGTAGTCCAAATGAATAACGTCACGTTTACTACCGCCCCATTCGTCTCCGTCGACAACAAATTTACCAGCACCCGATACATTATATGCATCATCTTCAAAACTAGAAATGGTACAGTTGCCATTATCATCAAATGCCAATTCTAAATTAACATTACCAGGACTTGAAAGTTGATCTCTACGAACAATATTAGACAGAGAAACATTGTGCCTACCACTTGTGCTTAAAGTAATTACTTCGTCCTCCACAACATAGTCAGCACGATAAATACTGCTAACAGTCTCACCGGCAGCATTTGTCATTTGATCAACACCACGGCGCAAATATTTTCCTTGATACTTGTTCATGAATTTAACACCAAACAGAGTATAATCCTTAGGAGCGGGATTCCAATCTTCAGACCTAATCTTGTTTGGATTGTCTACCAACGGAATACCTGTTAAAATAGAATCTAGACCTACAATATCTGTAATTTTTAACGGAAGTACATAATGAACATCTCCAAACGGTCCAATAGAAAGTGGATCGTCAAAAAAAGCATCTGTAAGTTGTACAGGGATACGACCTTGCACTGATCCTACAGGAATTGTAACTGGACTTTGTTGCTCAATAGTGTAATATGAAGGCGGTAATAATTGAACGTTAATTGTGTCAACGTCAGCCATTGCAAGTGTGTCAATTAATTCCGGAGCATATTCAAAATACACCTTTCTATCGATCTGATTTTCAAAAACACCAGACATAACAACACCTATTTCGAAACGACCATTGTTGTCATTGTCATTAAAACCTAAGTCATACTCCCCTTGAACCAAAGTTCTCACAGGAGTTTGGTATGGAAAAAAAACTGATGTTGAGCCGTAATCAGAAACAATATTCTCTTGATTTTCACAAGAAACAAAGCCTAAGACTAAAGCGGTTATTAAAACTAATTTTATTTTCATGTTATATGTTTAATATAGGTTATATCTAATAATTCTACCACCCATTGTTTTGCTCAAGTTCTGAGAACTTAAGAACTTCAGCATTAGGAATAGGCATGTAAATAGCAAAAGGTTGATAGTTTCTTAATTCAACAGATGAAAGCTCTAAATAATTACTACCATCGTAGAAAAACCCTTTAGCGCTTTCGTCCAAAGAAAGACCCCATCTTCTAAGGTCCCAAAATCTATGGCCTTCAAAGCTTAATTCTATACGTCGTTCATTTCGAATGAGTTCACGCATGTCTTCTTTAGATGAAATAGAAGCCAAATAGTTGTCAGGTTGTGCAAGACCAGCTCTTTCTCTAATAGCGGCAATAACATCACGTGGCGTCATACCATTTATAGCTTGATCTGGTCCACCAACTTCATTAGCAGCTTCAGCGAATATTAGGAATAATTCTGTGTATCTGAAATAAACATTGTAATGTCTCTGACCAACTGAAGAGCCGTCATCATTCAATCTTACATCAGGGCGTAATAGTTTTTTCAGGTAATATCCTGTTTTTGTTGAAAATTCAGGGATAGAATCTAATCTATCTATTCCACCTCCAACACCAGTGTTAATGGTTCCGCCACCAAAAGTATCTCCATTAAGAACAATAAACTTGCTTAATCGAGGATCTCTGTTAGCAAACGGATTTTGTGCATCATAACCATTAATGGTAGTAGCAGGATACCCATTTGCCATGGGAAATGCCATAACCAAATTGTGGGTTGGGCTAATTTCTCCATTACCATTTACAGATGGTGGAAACATACGCTTTTCAATAGATGAGTTAGGAACTCCTATGGAACCTCTCCAAATCATTTCGGTGTCATTATTCTCATCATATGAGTTGTAAAAATCAACCCCATTAGCAGATAAACCAGAAACACCACCAATGGTATTTAACAATTCACTTGAGAAATCAGCAGCCATTGAATAAAACGCTTGGTCGTTCAAGAAAGATGGACTAGCAGCGAAAAGTGCCAAACGCGCCTTTAAAGCTTTTACAATTCTACCTGAAATGCGTAAATTATATAATGGACCATTAACTACTTCATACTTATTAAAATCGTATTGCTGATATAATGGATCTACAGCACCTGGGTCATTTGAATAATCGGTTGGTAGCAAGGCAAGAGCAGCATCAAAATCTTCCATAATAGCCTGAACCGTTGCCTCAAAAGACAAACGAGGAGTATTAAAGTCGCCATCAGACTCTATGAACGATGTTATGTAGGGCACTCCTAATAATTGTCCAGAAGTACCTACACCTGCATGTGCTTGCAAAGCATAAAAATGATGTAAGCCTCTAAGTGCAAGTGCTTCCCCTTTCATTCGAAGATAAAACATTTCGTTTATCTCTTCATCTGAAGACCATTGAATCTGACCTGCATCAATAATTTCTAAAAATTTGTTTACCCACAACACATTTTCAAAATTATTCCATCGAGAAGCTGGATTATACTGCGCATTTAACTCACCAAGAGCCATACGCTTAAATCCATTATCTAGTTGGTTATTTACAGCATCATCTGTTGCAGCTTCATTAAAGGAAAACTGATTGATTAAACGTTTGTAGCCATTCAATAATATACCTTCTGCAGAAGCTGGATCAGAGTTAACGAAATCAGCATCCAGTCTGTTTTCATCAATAGGATCCAAAAAGTTGTCACAAGATGTTATGCCAGTAAGAACCGACACAATCAACATATATTTAATTAAATTTTTCATTTTATCTTATCTAATTTTTGATTCATTTAAAATGCTATTCTTACACCGAGTGAATAGGTTCTAGCCAGAGGACTACTACCAATATTCAACTGACGAATATCTTTATTTTCAGCTATCTCTAAAAGATTGGTGCCCTGGAAATTCAGACTAAAATCATCAACCCCAATTTCATCACATAATGCGTCAGCAAACTCATAAGTTAACTGTGCACGGTTAATTCTAAAGTAGCTGTTGTCATACAACCAAAAGGTTGATGTTCTAAAGTTATTTTGATTTTCTACAGAAGATAATCTTGGGAAAGTTGCTGTATCAGCGGTTTGAGACGTCCAACGTCCTAACACTGCTTCAGAATACTTGTCATTACCATTAGGCGTATAATAGTTATTAAAAGTACTACTCAACTTATTTCCTAGAGCACCAGACTGTGCAGTACCTAATACAAACAGTGAAAGGTTTTTGTACTTTAGGTTTAAGTTAAGGGCGTACGTCCAAGGACTAGAAGATTGACCAATAGCAACTCTGTCATCTTGATCAATGATATTGTCACCATTTTGATCTGCATACCTAATATCTCCAGGTTGAACAGCTCCACCAAAACTTTGTTCTGGCAGTCCAGGATTTAAGGCCAAATCACCATTAGAGTCAACTGTAAAATCAGATGCTGTATAGAACCCTAAGTCTTCATATCCAAAAATAGTTGACAGCTCTAGACCTTGTCTATTTTGATAAGCAAACTCGTTAGTTTCAGATCGTTTTGACGCTTCTGTTTGACTGTATAGCACATTTGCGCCCATAGCAACAGAAAAGTCATTAATCGTTTTATTATAATTCATCCCCAATTCAAAACCAGTATATAAATTGGCGTTGAAATTATTCATTGGTCTAAACGTGTTATAATAAGAAGGATATTGATCAGCTAAGAATACCAGTTGCTTATCAAGCTCCGTTTTGAAATAGTTAAACTCTACCCATAGTGAATTTGCCATATACGCTTCAAAACCAACGTTCAAATCTATACGCTCTTCAAAGCCTAGATTGGGATTAGATCCCTGCGTAACATTTTGGGTGCTGTTAGAGTAAACACCATCTGCCCAAGAAAAATTATTTCCGCTAGAGTAGTTTTCATCATATAAATAATACCCATTAATTCCACTGTCAGATTTAATGATACCAGCAGAAGCCTTGAGTTTTAAATAATTTACAAAATCATTGTCTTTTAAGAACGAGTCTTCACTCAAGATATACCCCAAACCAACTGTTGGTGAAAAACCACCTCTATTACCTTCCGGTAATTTTAGTGAGTGTGCATAAGCTCCAGAAAAGTCAACAAATAGTTTTTTCTTAAAATCATAAGTCATTTGAAATCCTAAATGAGAGTCTTTATCTGTCTGAAGAGTACCATCACTATTTTGTGAATTATAATACCCCAAAATTGTTGTATTTATAGCGTGATCATTAGCAAAGGCCTTTTTATAATTTACCAATGCGTACATACCGATTCGTGATGTAAATCCGTTAGAAACAACATTCTCTGACAAATCTCTTCTATCTTGACCAAAATCTTGTAACCCAGTTATTTTATCATCTTCCCAACCCGTAATGGCGTAAGTTCTATATTCGTTCGATATAGAAGTGGTATAAACATCATAAAAATCGAAACTTAAATAGGTTTTAGCCGATAAACCTTCAGTTATTCTAGAGAGATCGAAATTTATTGCATTGTTAAACTGAGTTACACGAAATACTCGGTTTTGATAACCACCAGCTGTAGCAAGAGCAAGGGGTGAATTAACACCTAGTTGTTGTGCAGTACCCAGCAAATTACCATCAAATACATTAGCTCCAGCCAATAAAATTCCTAAATCAGGATTGTTTTCAAGATCAAGAGAACTTACTGGTATTAAAGGTGCGTAGTCAAACGGAATAAATGAAGTGTTTGCGTTTAATAGGTTCGCTTTAGAGCTTTTAGCAGTGTTAATAATTGCGACACCATCAATGCTACTTGTAATCCAGTCGTTCACCTTAAAGTTAATATTACCTCTTACGTTAAAACGGTTAGATCCTTCATTAATATCATCGTTAATGTTTACCCAATCTTCACTACGTGTCCAACCAACGTTAACATAGTATTGAGACTTGTCATTACCGCCTGTAAACTCAGAAATTACGCTAGAAGTACTCACAATAGGTTGCACAAAATCATATAAATCTACATCTGGATATTGTATAGGGTTTAAACCACTTCTAGTGTTTTGAATCTGATCTAATGAAAAACCAACTATTGAAGGGTCAAGACCGTCATTTATAAAAGCTTCATTACGAAGCTCCATATAGTCGGCTGCACCTAAGTAGTTAGGTAAAGAAATCGGCAGTCTAAAACCTGAGCGAACATTTACATTCACTTCCTTTTTATTAATCTTTCCGCGTTTGGTATTGATAACAATAACACCATTTTGTCCTTGACTACCATATAAGGCCACAGCATTAGCGTCTTTAAGAACTGTTATTTGCTCTACCTCTTCCATGTTTAAAACATTTGGGTCGCGACCAAAAACGCCGTCAATTACAAACAATGCGTTCCCTATACCTCTAATGTTAGAAGAACCTCTAACACCTACATTTAACCCAGTGATATAGTCCCTTACAAACTGTGTGTTATCATAAGTTAAGCGATCAGTAGTATTTACTGAGGACACAGAACCAACTATATTTCGTCTGTTTGAGGTTGAAACTCCCATGTTTATTTCGTCATCTTCTGACGCTAAAAAGTCTGACTTTTCAAGGGTGATGTTCCCTGAAATATCAGAATAATTAACAAGTTGAGTTTCATAGCCCTTTTTCTCTATCACCACTGTTTCTACATTAGGTAGGCTAATGGTAAACATACCATTAGCATTAGTAGATGCACGAGAACCATCAGGTCCATAAATGTTAACGTCACTTAAAGGATTCCCTTGTTGATCAATTACAGTTGCAGACACCTCTATCCCAACAGATTGAGCAGTCACCACACCACAAAAGCAGAACATAGTGAAGCATATCAGGGTGTACAACCTATATATTTTATTTATCTTCATTTTATTTTCTTTAGTATTTTAATATTCTTTAAAACAAATTTGTTCAAGTTTTACCAACCTGGATTTTGAGGGAAGCCTTGATAAAACTGTGTTTGATTTGCTTCAAATGGCATCCAATAGTGTTTGGGATATTCACAAACTCTATCTACCAATTCAGCTTCTTCAAAGAACGTCCAATTTTGATCAAAATTTAATTTTGTCTTAATCCTGTATTTATCTTCATGGGCAACTCCCCAACGGCGAATATCAACCCATCTGTGGCCTTCATAAGATAATTCCACGGCTCTTTCACGTCTAATTTCATCCAAAAATTTATTGCTATCTGAAACAATAGACGGATGTACATGAGAAATACCAGCTCTATCTCTAAATTTATTGATTACTTGTTCTGCAGTCATAGAAAAAGAACTCGGCGCTGTGGTAGCTCCATTGGCTACATGAAGTGCTTCTGCATACATAAGGTAAACATCTGTTAACCTCATGTGCATACGCATACCTGTAAATCTCCTAATAATATTATTACCACTTTGAGAATGGTATTGCCCATCAATCTCAGGATAAAACTTTTTAAACATATAACCTGTCCAAGAATAATTATTCCTATCGCGATGTGCTCCAGAATTTCCATTTGCATCAGTTGAATACAACTTCATAGTTCTGTTTACAGCAGGAATTCCTGCTCGTGTACCGAGTACATCACGATCTACAAAAATCCATGCATAAAAGCGAGGATCACGGTTGTCAAAAGGTCTATTAGGATTGTACGTTGGTGTACCGTAAGCACCACTTAAATCATCCTCAATAGAAAGCCCATTGGCCATTCCAAAATTGTTATGTATGTAGTTATGAGTAGCACTTGTACATTGTGTACCAGTACTAGCAATAGGTCTTGGCATCCCAGTAGCCATAAAACTAAGGGTAGAGCCAACATGTGACCCAGCTGAACCTGCAAAAATGAGCTCTTTAGCTTCTGGAACAAGCCCTGGCCATGTATTTGTAGGTGTTTCCCATAATACCTTCTTGTAATCATCCATGTTTTGTGCTAAAGAATATTCACCAGATTGCTCTAGTTTAAGCACTTCTGCAAAAGCATCAACAGCCATGGCTGCAAGTTGTGTGTCATATGTATAGGTGTCAATCCCAGGCTGGTTGTTAAAATACATTAACGGGCTTGCCGCGAAAAGTAAGTTTTTACCTTGAAACGCATAAGCAGCACCTTTAGTTAACCTACCCGCATTATTTCCTAATGTTCTTTGACCATAGGCCTCATTATCCCAATTTACAGGTAATAATTCAATGGCTTTTTTGTAGTCCTCATTAATCGATAAAGCAGCCTCTTTATATGTTTCTGGTCGTTGTACATCAATTGTTCCTACAAAAACTTCTTGTATGTGTGGGAATCGTCCCCAAAACTTCATAATCTCATTATGGAAAAACGCTCTAAAAAAATACGCTTGACCAAGAATAACATTCTTTTCGTCTTGTGTTAAACCAACCATTAAATCTTCGTTAGCAATTACTACATTGGCTTTACGAATACCTCGCATGCTGGCGTTCCACATTTTTGGTCTACCCCTGCCTTGTTCTTCATTGGTGCTCCCTAATGTACCATTATTTGCACCCGTTTGAAACCTGTTATTCTGATGCAAATAATTTAAGCTACCACCAATCCAACGATTTAATTCACCACGGTCTATTTGAGTGCTGTATTTAAATGATTGCGTGTTATAACCATCATCTCCAAGGATATAATCTTGGAAAGACCAACCATTTGTCCCATAGTCAACCACAAAATTGTACATTTCTTCTACGAAACCTTGTGATGTCTCAAAGGTCCCAAACACATCAGCTGCTTCAATTTCAGCCTCAGGAGCAATGTCCAAATAATCTTCACAGGAAACCATTGAGAATAGCCCCAGAAATAAAACTATTTTTATTTTAAAATTTTTCATAATTCTATAATTAAAAATCTAAATTAAACCCAAAATTAAATCTCGCCAAAGTAGGATAATCACCTCTAAAACTTGAGTCAGCAGTTAGACTACTGTTAAATTCCCTATCATCTGGTAAATCTGTCCACAGGAAAAGGTTATTACCATTAGCAAAGATGTTTAATGATTTGACTCCTAATTTGTCACAGGTTTTACGAGGTACTTTATAATTCAAAGCTATACTTCTTAATCTTGTTAATGAGCCATCCCAGAAACTGCGTCTTGGATCGCTAGCTCCTTGATCAAAATTAAATGTTGGCTGTGTTCGTATACCCGTCGGGTTATCCTTAGTCCAATAACCTAACTCATGCGCAAAAAACGTATCAATTTGATTACTAAAAGTTCTACTGGTATAATTCCTATTGGTGTTTTGTGTACCATAGAATTGTACAGATAGCTTCCAACCTTTGTATTTGGCACCAACAGTAGCAGCCCAGTTTCTTTGTGGACGCGTAGGGAAACCATATGGCACATTGTCAAAAGCACCATTGTAAACTCCGTCTCCATCATAATCATGTAAATTGTAATATCCAACGCGTACATTACCTTGACCATTAACCCTTGGAGTTGAACTGTAAAGATCATCTAAACTAGACAAAATCTCGCCTGGAATAGCAGATCTTGGTTGACCAATAGGATAACCTGCTGCTTTTTGATAAAACGGACGGAATTCAGGATCTTCTCTATCAATTACCAAATCTTTAGCTTGACTGAAGTTGAAATTACCAAAAAGATTTAATCCGTTTCCGAAGGTATGGTTAGCACCAAGTACAATTTCAAATCCTCGAACCTCTACTTGGCCTCCATTAAAGGCGGGGGGACTGGCACCAAACCAATCCGGCACTGCTCTTTGACTACTTGGTATTAGAATATTGCTGCGATCTTCTGCAAAAAAGTCTAATTCTGCTGTAATTGAATTATTAAATAATCCTACTTCTGCACCGATATTATACTTTATGGCCGTTTCCCATTGCAGATTAGCATTACCTACATTGGCCTCGCTGTAAAACACATAGCCTTCACGAACATTAGAAGCATTAGGATTGATAAAGGCACCGCCACCAATATTCCAGGTAGCTTGATATTCAAATCTTCTTCCACCTTTATCATCACCAATTAAACCATAAGAACCTCTAAGTTTAAGAAGATCAACCCAATCAACATCGCTCATAAAGGACTCATTAGATATTGTCCAACCAGCTGCGACAGCAGGAAAAAGATCAAAACGGTAACCTGGACCATATTTCTCCGATCCGTTGTAAGCACCACTAATGTCCAAGAAATATCTCTTGTCAAAATCATAAGTGACCCGTCCTACCCAATCTTCACGATAGACAAGAAAACCACTACCAGACCCTCTCTCTTGACGTCTAACCAATGCCAATCCTGTAACCGAATGCTTTTCAGCAAAAGTGTTGCTGTAATTAAATGAGAAATCATACAATAAGTTACGAACAATTGAACCATTTTGAATGTTAGCAGCACCAACTGTCCATGGAAATGGTATAAAACCGAAATCATTCACTCCGTCTGGAGACTCTATTCGTTCGTTGAAATCCTCATCATATACACGATAATTAACATTTTCTTGACCATCAGCTCCTGGATCATTCAAGCTTTGCTGACTTGTAGATCTATTGTCTAAAGAAAAACGCCCTTGAAATGATAAGCCATTTGTAACAAAGTCTAATTTTTGCTTTAAAATAAAATCGGTATTTACATTAAACGTATTAGTAGTCGTATAACCTGTGTTTGTTAAGGTTACAATAGGGTTTGTGTTTGCAAAAATATCTGCATTATCTCTACCGTAGAAACCATCAGGAAAAACAGGGTTATATGCATTTGGAGCAAGCTCATATATAGCATTCGTGACCAAGTTTAAGTTACCAGGTGTTTGTTGAATACCATAGAAGCCTCCAAGGTTTACGGAGAACTCGGTGGTGCTTGTGATGTCAAAATCAATATTGCTGCGAAAGTTAAATCTATCGTAGCTAAACTCACTTTCATATCCTTTACCATTGTCATAACTAGCACCATCAAAAATATCAGAAACTTTTTGATATGCTAAACTTCCAAAGTATTTTGCATTTTCACCTCCTCCACGAACAGATAAATTAACACGATGGTCTTGAGCCATGTCTTTTAAAAGTGCATCTCGCCAGTTTACATTAGGATATATTAATCTTTCCTCTTCATTTGCAGGATTTCGGTATTTATTGGCAACTGCAATTGGACGAAATAAATTCCAAGAGTTTTCATTTTGAGCAAGCTCGCGCAAAACAGAGGAATTTGCCTCCATAATTGCATCATAGGTATCTAGTTTTTCAGGCAGCTTAGAAACAAACTTAAATGTTGTGTTGGCCTGTAACGACAATTGCGCCTTCCCTTTTTGCCCTCTTTTGGTGGTAATTAAAATAACACCATTTGCCCCCTGAACACCAAAAACAGCCGTAGCAGAGGCATCTTTGAGTACAGAAAGATTTTCAATATCGTTAAAATCAATATTATCAATGTCTCTAGGAACACCATCTACAAGAATTAAAGGTTGTCCAGAACCATTCCATGACGCCTGACCACGAATGAAGATCTGCATATCGTTTCTACCCGGTACACCACTACCCTGTATGGCAGTTACACCAGGTAAATTACCCTGTAATGCCTCCTCTACATTGGTAATACCAGCATTTAGCTCCTGTAATTCTTGACCTTTTATCTGCGAAATCGAACCTACAACGCTCTCTTTCTTTTGTGTGCCGTATCCCACAAGTACTACTTCGTCTAAGCTTTCAACAAATTCTTGTAGGGCTGCATTGATAGTTGCTTGACCATTAACAGGTATTGTCATGGTTTCGAAACCTAAATACGTGAATTCTAGGGTTACATCAGAAGAAGAAATTCTTAGTGAGTAATTTCCGTCAAAATCTGTAGATGTTCCTGTCTTAGTTCCTTGCTGTACTACACTAACACCTGGAAGTGGAACCCCCTGACTGTCAGTAACCGTACCACTGACAATGTTTTGTGCTTGTAAATCAGCTGCTGAAAAACTAGATAGCAACAACATCAGGTTGAATGCTAAACCAGAAACAAAATACCGTTTTTTAAATTTTTGCTTCATTATGCTTAAAAGTTTAATATTAATACAGTTGTAATTGGTTCACTATTTAGGAGACCGATTTAAAATCAATGTCCTCTTAATGATTGTGATTCAAAAATATTTGTTCAGGGTGGGGAAACCATCATGTACTATCCTGCACGGCTGACAATTCGTTCATCCAAAACTTTTAAAAATATCAATTTTATAATTTTGTATAAATTTAAATAAATTTTTAACAATACTCATCTGAAAACAAAATTGTTGGTTTTGTGATTTTTAATGTCTAGAAAGTTAAAATGAAGCCGTAATTGCGCTACAGAAACATGTGTAGGTTTTCACTTTTCAATGTGGTTAGTAACCAAACATTTTAGGCAACCACAACGTTAAGCCAGGAATGTAGGTAACAAACATCAGTGCAATTATCATTGCAATAAACATGGGCAGTAATGGCCGCACCACCTTTTCAATTGTTGTTTTAGCTACCCCTACTCCAACAAAAAGCACTGAACCCACCGGAGGGGTACACAGGCCGATACATAAGTTCAACACCATTATAATTCCAAAATGAGTAGGATCCATTCCTAATTTGGTTACAACAGGAAGAAATATTGGAGTAAAAATGAGCACTGCCGGTGTCATATCCATAAAAATACCCACAAGAAGAAGTAACAAATTAATAATGAGTAAAATAACAATCTTGTTGTCACTTATATTCAAAAGCACATCAGAGATATTTTGAGGAATATTCTCATAAGACATCACCCACGACATACTCATAGATGCGCCAATAAGAAGCATTACAATAGCTGTGGTAGATGACGAGTTTAGTAAAATACTAGGTACATTTTTTACTGTAATCTCTTTGTAAATAAATCCTAAAATAAGGGTGTATAAAACAGCAATTGCAGAAGCCTCGGTTGCCGTAAACACTCCCGTTACTATTCCCCCAATTACAATAAACAGTAACAGTAAACTTGGAAGCGCGTTCCAAAAAGTTGTGAAAACTTCTTTAATACTGCTTCTTTCCCCTACGGGATATTTCTTCTTTTTTGCCCAAAAAACGGCAACCATCATTAAAAACAAACCCGTTAATATGCCTGGGATATACCCCGCCAAGAAAAGTGCGGCAATAGAAACACCTCCACTTGCAAGCGAATAAACAATTAATACATTTGATGGAGGAATAATTAGACCTGTTGTAGATGATGTGATGTTAATAGCGGCACCAAATTCTTTAGAGTAGCCCTCTTTTTCCATCTCTGGTCCCAAAATAGACCCCATAGCAGAAGCAGAAGCCATTGCTGAACCTGCAATAGCACCCATGAGCATGGCGGCTATAACATTGATTAGTGCCAATCCCCCTGGAAGCGCACCTACCAATGTTTTGGCAAAGGCAATCAATCGATGGGCAATTCCACCGCGATTCATTAGTTCGCCAGACAACACAAAAAATGGAATAGCTAAAAGTGCAAAGCTATCAAGACCCGTTGCCATACGCTGTGATACGGTAGTAAGTGCCGGCATAAGCGGAATACTAACAAGCATTGTCAAGGTAGAAGAAATAGCAATACTCCAAGCAACAGGAGTTCCAATGGCTAACAAATAAACAAAACTTAGTACGAGTACAAGTACTGGTGCATATTCCCACATAATTATCCTTTTATACGTTTATCAATTTTAAAATAGATGATCAACATTCCACTTATGGGAATGGTGATATAAACAAGTGACATGGGTATTTGTAATGCAGGTGAATGTTGTCCTAATATATACGAAATGTACACCAGTCTAGATCCTCCAACAACCAATGCTGCAAAAGCAAATAATATAATAAGCACATCAACGGTAGCTCGCATTCTAGCCTTCCTTTTTTGATTTGCTCTAGAGGGCAATAAATCAATGGCGACATGCATGTTTTTTCCCGAAACATATGCAGCACCCAAAACCCCTAACCAAATCATTAGAAAACGAGCAAGCTCATCGGTAAACGAGCTTGGATCTCCAAGCACAAAGCGTGTAAAGACTTGCCAAAGTACGTTGATTACCATTAACCCCATGATTGTTATTAGGATTTTCCCCAATAAGGTGTCTATTTTAGTTTTGATGGTTGACATTTATTGTTGTTTTTGAATGTTTTCAATCAGTTTTTTAAGACTTGGATCTTTGACGGCTTCTGTATAAAGCACTCCTACTTTTTCTACAAAAGGGGCTTTATCTGGTCTTGATATTTGAACACCTGCCTTAACTACTTCAGCTAAAGCTAGTGCTTCAGATTCAGCCCAAAGTTTTCTTTGCTCTATAATAGACAATGACACAGCCTCTTCAAGCCATTTCTTTTCTTGATCTGAAAGCTTTTCCCAAGTATGTGTGCTAATAAGCAATACATCAGGCAAAGCAGTGTGCTCATCAAGGGCGTAATATTTACAAACTTCATAATGCCTAGAAAGATAAAAACTAGGAGGATTATTCTCGGCGCCATCTACAACTCCTTGTTGTAGGGAGGTGTATAATTCGCCCCAAGAAATAGGGGTTGGAGAACCACCAAGGCTTTTTACCATATTTATGGCGGTAACGCTTTCCATCACACGAATCTTTAATCCCTCAATGTCTTCAGGAACATTTACGGGTTTTTCTTTGGTATAAAAACTTCTACTTCCGGCATCGTAATACCCCAATCCTTTAAGCCAATATTTTCTTCCGTCTTCAAGAAGTTCTTTTCCAACATCCCCATCCAATACATCAAATTGGTGCTGTCTATCTCTAAATAGATAAGGCAATCCGAAAATACGCATCTTGGGTGCAAAATTTTCCATTACTCCTGTTGATACTTTTGTCATGTCTAAGCTGCCAATTTGCAACAACTCTAAGCATTCACGCTCAGAGCCCAGTTGCTGATTTGCGTAAATTTCAATGCGCATAGCGCCATTTGAATTTTCTTTTAAAACCTCATTCATGTACACCATGGCCTTATGAACCGCATGACTGGTGTCAAGCCCATGGGCCAGCTTAATGACTCTCCCATTCTTACTTTGAGAACAAGCACTTAAAAGTAATGTAGCTAGGACTACAATATATAATCGGTTATTTTTCATTTCGTTCTTGCTTCTTTAATTATTTATACGGGTTAAAACCCAAAATATTTTTTTGCATTATAATATGAAATGTCCTGAACCATTTTCCCTAAAAACGCAATGTCCTTGGGCAGCAGTCCTTTTTCAACATCTTCTCCAATAAGGTTACACAAAATCCTTCTGAAATACTCATGTCTTGGAAAAGATAAAAAGCTTCTACTATCGGTAAGCATTCCAATAAATCGACTCAATAAGCCCATATTGGACAAACAATTTAGCTGCTTTTCAATACCGTCCATTTGATCCAAAAACCACCAGCCAGAACCCCATTGCATTTTTCCTGGGAAGTCAGCGTTTTGAAAATTTCCCATCATGGTAGCAAACACTTCGTTTTGCGATGGGTTTAGGTTATAGGTTATTGTTTTTGTCAATTGGTTGGTAGCATTTAGCTTATCAAATAACGTTGACATCTTTTTTGCCATCGGAATGTCTCCTATGGAATCTACACCTGCGTCTAATCCAATTTCATTTAATAGACGGCTGTTATTGTTTCGAATAGCACCCAAATGAAATTGTTGTGCCCATCCTTTAGCGTGATACATTTTACAAAGCGCTTGTAACACACACGAAGCAAAAACTTCGGCTTGGGCATCTGTTACAATAGTTCCATTTAGCCGCGTTTTAAAAATTGAATCGGCCTCTTCTAAAGTAAAATCAACCACATAAAGTTGCTCTACCCCATAATCCGATAATCGGCAACCCATTTCGTCAAAAAAATCAACGCGCGATTGAATTGCTTGAAACAAGCTATCCATGTTGTTAATTGGGTGATTAACACAAGTGCTAAGTTTATCAATATATCCAAGAAAAGAATTTTGATTTATAAGCAACAATGCATCTGGGCGAAAAGTTGGAAGCACTTTGGTGTAGAACCCCTTAACGGCAATTTCTTTGTGATACGCCAAATCATCTGTTGGGTCATCGGTTGTGCAAATTACTTCTACCTTAAAATCCTCAAGGAGTTGCGCTGGGGTTTTACCAGCTAGTATTTCGTTTGCCTTTTTATAAATAGCATCTGATGTACTCGGTTGCAAAATCTCATCGATTCCAAAATAGCGCTTAAGTTCTAGCTGCGTCCAGTGGAATAAAGGGTTGCGCAAGGTGTAGGGAACCGTAGCTGCCCACTGTGCAAACTTTTCTTTATTGGGAGTATCCTTTCCAGTAATAAAGACTTCATCAACACCGTTTGCACGCATGGCGCGCCATTTATAGTGATCTCCTGATAACCACGCCTCTGAAATATTTTTGATAGGCTTATCCTCTGCAATTTCTTTTGGAGACAAATGGTTGTGGTAGTCGATAATAGGCAAATCTGCCACGTAATCGTGGTATAGCTGTTGCGCAAACTCAGATTGCAGTGCGAAATTTGATGAAATAAAATTTTCGGTCTTCATTATCAATATCAGTGAATCGTTACTTGTAATGGGTTATTTATTTTTATGGACGTTACTTCAAGGTATGTTTCCCAATCTTTCTTAGAAGTAAATTCCTTGGCTTCTTTCCATCCAAAGCCAGCGTAATAAATCAGCTTCCCATTAATAGTTTCTATTTCAGCATATAAATTGCTCAAATCTTTTTTGTCAGAAAGATATACTTCCGAAGACCTCATATTTCCATTAGGCACAACGATTGCGGTTCCCAAGGCAGAATCACCATGGGGCTGCCAATATGAAACCCAACCTGATTTGGTTTGTTGGTGTTGATGCTGATGTGTCTCCCCGTCTTTTTCGTGTAAGGTCAAACCGGCGTGAATAACTTCAGTTCCGGAAAGTTCAATTTCAAATTTAGACAAAAAGCTTCCATAGTCTAAGGAGATGGTTTTCTTCTCGCTAATCAATTGACCACCAGCGTCCCAGTCTTCGTACTCCAACACAAAGCATGTTCGTAAAGGACCCGTGGTTATCGTATTCCAGCGCACAAAGTTTTTCGACGTGTAATAAACATCTCCTTTTTTTACCGCAATACCGCCTACGCCCCTACTAACACCAACATGAAAATTATCAAGTCCCTCACCTGTATCTTCATGATACGAACCCTTGTTATTAACGGTCTTTTCGTACCATTTGTCAATAATGGGGTACTCTACTTTTTTCAGCCAAGCGTCAATACCACTTGTGAGGGTTCCTCCCTTTATGTTTTGCTCTACCATTTGTTGTGCGATTGGGCCAAAAGTTCTGAAGGCAACCTTGTTGTTTTCCCAGGCATAGTCATCCGTTCTTTCAGGGACAAAACGAGAAAAACAGTACTGTACTTGCCCCGATTTGTTGCTTTTTGCACTACGAATCGTGTATTGCTTTTTTGAAAGTTTGGATAGGTTTGGCTGAAAAATCAACACATCCGCATTTCCATCCATGTCCGAATCAATAAGTTGCGATACAACTTCTTCTTTAGATGTATGTTCTTGCACTATAAAAGCTGCTGGTGCCGCATCAGACGACAAACCTAAATCGATTAATTTGATTTCAACCGTTTCAAAAACACGCTCCATTGACAAGGTGTTTTCAACAATTACCAAATGCTCTTGTCCCGATGCCTTTGAAATCATTACCAATGAAACAAGAAATACACTAAACAAAAAGCGTGTCATACTAATCTTCGTTTGAAGGTTTCCCTATGGTTGCTAAAATTCCGCCATCTACATAGATAACTTGTCCATTAACAAAGTCACTGGCTCCTGAGGCAAGAAAAATAGCTGCCCCTTTTAAGTCATCGGTTTCTCCCCATCTGCCCGCAGGGGTTCTGTTGATAATAAATTCATTAAATGGGTGTCCATCAACTCGAATGGGTGCAGTCTGACTGGTGGCAAAATAGCCTGGACCAATGCCATTTACTTGAACGTTATGTTTTGCCCACTCAGTAGCTAAATTTCGGGTGAGCATTTTTAATCCTCCTTTTGCTGCAGCATAGGCACTAACCGTATTACGACCCAATTCGCTCATCATAGAACAAATGTTTATGATTTTACCAGATTGGCGTTCAACCATGGGTCTTGCAAACTGCTGCGCTAAGTGAAAAGAACCCGTAAGGTGAACATCCAAAACAGATCGAAAGTCTGCAACGCTCATCTCTAGCGCAGGAATACGTTTGATGATTCCAGCGTTATTCACTAAAATATCTACTTGCTGCTGACTTAGAATTTCTTGCGTAACCGATACCACTTGCGCTTCATTAGTAACGTCAAGTACTACTCCCGAAACATCAAAGCCTTTTTCTTTGTATTGTGTTAAGGCCAACTGGAGTTTATCTGGATTCGTACTAGACACTATAAGCTTTGCTCCAGCCTCTGCCAGACCCGTTGCCATAGCCATTCCAAGGCCATGTGTTGCCCCAGAGACAAACGCAGTTTTTCCTGTTAAATCAAATAAGTTCATACCCTATCGTAATTCGTCTATTTTTACTACATCCATATCTCCGTAATCTAAGTTTTCGCCTGCCATACCCCAAATAAAGGTATAGTTAGAGGTGCCACTTCCACTGTGAATAGACCACGGTGGAGAAATAACGGCTTGGTGGTTCTGCATCCAAATGTGTCTGGTTTCTTGAGGTTCGCCCATAAAGTGGCACACCGCCTGATTTTGTGGAATATCTAAATAATAGTAGATTTCCATTCTTCTGTCGTGTACATGAGCCTCCATGGTGTTCCATACGCTCCCGGTTTTCAACTCTGTCATCCCCATTTGAAGTTGACACGTATCAACAATACCCCCAATAATCTGCTGATTTACAGTTCTGTGATTAGCCGTTTCAAGTGACCCTAATTCAATTTTATTTGCTTCTGCTTTACTCACTTTTTTGTTTGGGAAACTTTTGTGTGCAGGTGCTGAATTTATATAGAATTTTGCAGGGTTATTTGCATCTACACTCTTAAAAACCACGTTTTGATTTCCACGCCCTAGGTATAACGAATCTTTCAGGGTGAGTTCAAACACCTCGTCTCCTACTTCAACAATTCCATCTCCACCAACATTGATGATTCCCATTTCTCTTCGCTCTAAAAAATAAGCGGATTTTAACGGGTCTATTGTTTCTAATTTGATGGGAGATTTAGGAACCGCAGACCCCACGACATATCTATCGTAGTGTGTGTAGGTAAAAACCAATTGATCCTCTTGCATAAGGTTGTCTATCAGAAATTCATCTCTCAACTCTTTCGTGTCAAAAGTCTTAACCTCTCTAGGACTTGCGGCGTAACGTGATTCATATTGCGTTTTCATGTGTATAATTTTTATATAAACGGTTTAATTCCAAATTCTAATCCACGTAATTCGGCAAGGCCTCGAAGGCGGCCAATACCCGAATATCCAGGGTTTGTTTTTTTAGTAAGATCATCTAGCATTTGATGACCATGGTCTGGACGCATGGGAATAGTAGCATCACTATAATTTAACCCTGCTCTTCTTTTCTCTTCTGTAAGAATTTCTTTTACAACACCAAACATATCGACGTCTCCCTCAAGGTGATTTGCTTCAAAAAAGTTGCCTAAAGCATCTCTTTTCGTACTTCTCAAGTGGATAAAATGCACCCTGTCTGCAAATCGTTTAAATATACCTATCAAGTCATTATCGGCTCTTACACCCAATGAACCTGTGCAGAAAGTAATTCCATTAGAACGCGAGGGCACTTGTTCAAATAAATACGCATAGTCTTCTTGTGTGCTAACCACCCTTGGCAATCCAAAAATAGGATACGGAGGGTCGTCTGGATGAATGCACATAAGCACTCCTTTTTGCGCTGCGGTAGGTATAATTTCCTTTAAAAAATCTGCCAAATTACTTCTTAATTTAGCAGCATCTATACCACTATACGTATCTAGCGTTTGTTGGAACTGCTCCAAACTATAGCCTTCTTCAGCTCCTGGCAATCCAGCGATAATATTTGCTGACAATTTGCTTTTCTGCGCATCGGTAAGTTGGTCTACATACTTTTTTGCGGCTTGCTTTATTTCCGCTGAGTAGGCTTCTTCACTACCCGTACGCTTAAGGATATATAATTCAAAAGCTGCCAGGGCAATTACATCAAAACGCAATGCCTTAGAACCGTCATTTACTTCATAATCAAGATCTGTTCTTGTCCAGTCTAATACTGGCATAAAATTGTAACAAACAATTTTAACACCAGATTCGGCAAGGTTTTCAATGCTCTTTTTATAATTTTCTATAAAGATTTTAAAGTTCCCTGATTGCGTTTTAATATCCTCATGTACAGGAATACTTTCTACGACAGACCAAGTCAACCCCTTATCTTCTATGGCTTTTTTACGTTTTTTAATTTCTTCAACTGTCCAAACTTCTCCGTTAGGAATATGATGAAGGGCAGACACAATCCCGGTAGCCCCTGCTTGTTTTATATCGTTTAAAGAAACTGGGTCGTTAGGCCCGTACCATCTCCATGTTTGTTCCATACTACTTAATTATTATTTTTATCAAACCCCACTATAGGCACTAAATCCACCATCAATTGGCACAACAATACCTGTTATAAATGAAGCTTGCTCGCTACTTAACCACAAAGTAGTACCCACCAAATGTTCTGGCTCTCCAAATTTACCCATTGGGGTTTGTTCAATAATCTGATTTCCTCGCGGAGTAAGACTTCCATCGCTATTTGTTAAAAGTGCTCTGTTTTGCTCGGTTAAGAAAAATCCTGGCGCAATGGCATTTACACGAATTCCCACTTTTGAAAAGTGGACTGCAAGCCATTGTGTAAAGTTAGAAACCGCTGCTTTAGCACCACTATATGCTGGGATTTTGGTAAGTGGCGTAAAGGCATTCATAGAAGAAATATTAAGCACACTACACCCTTCTCGACCAACCATGTCTACCGCAAAAATTTGAGTAGGCAACAACGTCCCAATAAAGTTTAAATTAAACACAAACTGAATCCCCTTTGGGTCTAGGTCAAAAAAGGTTTTAAAACCATCTATATCAACCTCTAGGTCTTTGGCTTCTAAAAATGGGTTGGATGTTGTACCTAGCGGATGATTTCCTCCAGCACCGTTTATTAAAATATCGCACGCGCCAAAGGCTTCATTTACTTCTTTCTTTGCCGCAATAAGCGATTCTTTTTCCAACACATTTGCCTCAACGCCAATGGCGACCCCTCCAGATTTAACAATTGTTTCTGCGGCTGCCAAAGCAGCGTCTTTATTTAAATCAAGTAACGCAACATTATGCCCGTTTTTTGCAAAAGCTTCTGCAAGAGTGCTGCAAAGCACACCTCCTGCCCCTGTTATGACTACAGTTTTTTTCATTAATTTTTTTCCTGATGATTACTACCAAAACGTAGCAATCCATATTATACCTAAAACAAATGTATAGAAACTTTACTTCAATCTGTCCTGCTCTGTCCTGTGAAGTTTTTTTATAAAGACTCTCTAACGATAAGTTTGGTGGGCAAATATGTTTGAATGGGGTCATCTGAATGAATAAACTTAGCTGCCTCAGAACCAAAATCAGCGAAATCAACAGAAGCTACAGATATTCCCTTAAAAGTAAATCGTTTAATTGGTGTGTCATTATAAGACAAAACGCCTATGTCTTGTCCTAAATTGAATGAATTTAGCTTACACTGATCTAACAAATCATAAAGAATTCTGTCATTTACCGTAATATATGCTGTACCCTTTTCTACTTTAAATTTTTTGGAATTCGTTATAACGTCGTGCGTTATATTATATTTTGTACAAAACTTTTTGAAATACACCACACTCTCCCAAGGATGATATGTATATTCAGGATAAACAAAATGGATGCGTTTATATTTTTTAAATAATGGTAATGCCTCAACCAGACACTTGTAAAACCCAGAACCAAAGTCCTGCAAAAGGTAATTTGTTGTTTTTTTAGCAGATATTTCCCAATCAATAATCAAAAGACGATTTGGGTCAAGTTTGTTTATGGTTGTTAAGATTTCTTTATCATCAAATCCCATTACAATGTATTTGAAGTATTTTTCATTATTCGCGTCAAGAAATGATTTAAATACCTTTACATTATAATGATGAAATTGCAAGTCAACGATTACGTTATCAGGTAAGTTTTGCATAAAAGAATGATACAATACCTCTTTATATGCTTTAAACGTGCTAAGCAGTAAAAGTATTTTCTTTTTGCCATCGGCTATATAATAGCCTTTATTAGGAGTTGCACTTATTAAATTATTTTTTTTGAGAAGGGTATAGGCTTTAAAAACTGTATCTCTAGAAATTTTAAATTTTTTGCTAAACTCATTAATCGAAAGAATACTGTCACCAGGTGTGTATGTATTGGTTTCTATAGCCTCCTTGTATATGCTGTATATTCTTTTGTATTTAGGGACACCGTTATCAATATTTGCAACTTCGCTAAATTTTTTTTCCATTAAATAAATATAAATAAAAAAATGCGTAATCTATCATGTACTGTCCTGTGTTTATTATTGAATATGAAAAATAGATTAAATCATTTATAGATTCAACTTGCATAACGTGCAATAAAATCATTAGATTTGCAAATATATCGCGAGGTAGAGCAGTAGGTAGCTCGTCGGGCTCATAACCCGAAGGTCGCTGGTTCGAGTCCAGCCCTCGCTACAAAGTCAAGACCAAGTGCACACAGTGCTTGGTCTTTTTTTATGCTTCGAATGCAAACTAGTTTGAAATGAGAAAGTAAAAAAAGACCTGTTTTCGGCGAAGGAGAAAAACTTGGTCTAGGTAATTGTGCAAGCATCCCCCAACTCTGGTCCAACGAGCAAAGCGAGTTAATCCAGCCCTCGCTACAACAAGCCAAATACGAAAGTGTTTGGCTTTTTTTATGCCTTGGGATCATCCGCCAGAGGCGGACAGGTACGCCAGAGGCGGACAGGCAAGCCCTCGCTACAAAGAAGCTCCTTGATTTTCAAGGGGCTTTTCTTTTGGAATCAAAT
>ENA-OUOG01000259-OUOG01000259.1-marine-metagenome-genome-assembly--contig:-NODE-259-length-70188-cov-4.407568_pt1 | contig 70188 bp, 63 predicted proteins | sample MGYA00248635_ERZ508505 | MGnify/ENA primary metagenome ERZ508505 (study PRJEB26176, sample SAMN06267871) | marine metagenome | isolation source: Saanich Inlet, British Columbia, Canada | place: Pacific... | reverse complement strand
TTCGCCATTGGCTTCATACAGACCATAAGTCAGGCCAGGCGCATAAGCGATGGCGCGGTTGGCCGGAATGGTCCACGGCGTCGTCGTCCAAATTACCGCAAACGTATCGTCCATGCCTTGGACGGGAAACCTTACAAAAATCGTCGGCGAGACATGTTCTTCATATTCGACTTCGGCTTCGGCGAGGGCGGTTTTTTCAACCACCGACCACATGACCGGTTTCGAGCCGCGATACAGCGAGCCATCCATCAGGAATTTTTGAAACTCTTTAACAATCGTCGCTTCAGCTTCAAAGGCCATGGTCGTATAAGGGTTTTCCCAATCGCCTTGCACGCCGAGGCGCTGGAATTGTTCGGATTGAACGTCGACCCATTTTTTTGCAAACTGGCGGCACTGCTCGCGAAACTCGCTGGCAGGCACATCATCTTTGTTCAGCCCTTTATTGCGATATTGCTCTTCAATTTTCCATTCAATCGGCAGGCCATGGCAATCCCAACCCGGCACATAGACAGAGTTTTTGCCCATTAATTGCTGCGAGCGGACAATCACGTCTTTCAAAATTTTATTCAGCGAGTGGCCAATATGAATGTCGCCATTGGCGTAGGGAGGGCCATCGTGCAGCACATATTTGGGTCTACCAGCCGATTGGTTCCGTAATGTATTGAACAGATCTAGCTTTTGCCAATGGGCGAGGGTTTCGGGTTCGCGCATGGGCAGGCCTGCCTTCATCGGGAAGTCTGTTTTTGGCAGTTTTAATGTGTCTTTATAATCGCGTGGTTCGCTCATGATCAAATTTTACCAGTCGTTATGTTGGTTGCAAAGGCAGGGTGACGCATTATTTCACGCGCTTGGTCGCTGTCCTTTTGGATTTGTGAGGTAAGTGCTTCGAAGTTCTCAAACTTCTTTTCGGGTCTTATAAAAGCACATAGTTGAACGTCTAAAAATTGCCCATATATGTCATCAGAGAAATCAAATAAATGCACTTCGACGCGGGGTTTTAGCGTTCCGACAGTTGGTCGCATGCCGATATTGGCGACCCCGGCATAGTTTTGACCCGCCAAGGACCCCGACAAGATTGTTGTTTTGACGGCGTAAACACCAAAAGCGGGACGTAAAAAATCGTCGAGCTCGATATTTGCTGTGGGAAAGCCAATTGTTCGTCCGCGTTGGTCGCCTTGGGCGACAATGCCGCTAATGCTCCAGCGATGGCCCAACCACTTTTCCGCATCCTCTATATTGCCTGCGCGCAATGCGGTACGAATTTCCGTCGATGAAAATGGTGTCTGGGCAAGTGCTCGGTTTACGGGCGAGACAATGATTGTTTCAAAGCCGGCCTCTTTACCAGCAATCTCGAGTGTTTGGGGGGAGCCATCGCGACCCTTACCAAAGTGAAAGTCATGCCCGATGACAATGCCAGTGACCTCTATCTGGGTGCACAAAATATCGTTAATAAAGTTTTGGGCGCTTCGTGCTGCCATTTCCGCATCGAAGGCGAGGGCGAGGGTGAAGTCAGCGCCGGCATCGGCAATCAGCCTGGCACGCTTTTCAATTGATGTAAGGCGAAATGGTTCAACATCGGGTCGGAAATAAGAAACAGGATGGGGGTCGAACACCAAAACACCGAGCGGGCAGTTAAGCCTATCAGCCATGTCGCGCGCATGTTTAATTACAGCCTGATGCCCTTGGTGCACACCGTCAAAGTTACCAATGGCTAGCACGCATGGTTTGAGGGACGCCGGCAAAGCATCGGTCGATTTAAAGAGGTGCGCGTCTGTTTTTTCCATATCGATATTCATTTAACGCGTGCGGCGCTACCAAACAAGGTGCTTCATTGCGAAATGAGCATGGCCTTGCTCCTGGGCCAGAAAATGCCGGATGCCTCGCATAGATTGATGATCAAAATTCTCTTCAGTGCTTGCAAGACCGCCGGAAATAAATAGCACATTAATATCGGCCAGATTAGCACCTTTGACATCTGTTTTGGGGCCATCGCCGACCGCTAGCAGCTGGTCCTTGTTAATCCCGAGCGCAGCCAACTTTTTAAGAGCCAGCTCATACACAATGGCATTTGGTTTTCCCAGCCATAAAACATCGCCGCCTTTTTGCTCGAAAACCTCTGCTACGGCACCAGCACAATAGATAAGCTGGTCCCCAACCTGCACGGTTCTGTCGGGGTTTGCGCAAATCATACTAATGTTTTTATGTCGCCATGCTGAAATCAATTCAGCGTAATCGTCAGGTGTTTCGGTGCTGTCGTCATAAAGACCTGATAGTAGAATAAAGTCAGACCCTTCTAGGTCGCTAAATTGAGCATCGAGACCCTCGATCAAATCCAAGTCTTTATCGGGCCCAACATGGTGACAAATTTTGCCTTCAGTGGCGCGCTCCACGAGCAAAAGCCGTGCAGCATCACCCGATGTCAGTATATCGTCATAGCAATCTCTATCAATTCCGAGTTCTTGCAGACGCTTTTCAACGGTTGAGCCAGGCCGAGGTGCATTGGATAGCAACACGATGGGCCCACGTTCGGTTCGAAAACGTCTCATTGTTTCGGCTATATTTGGAAAAGCTTCGCGACCATTATGCAAAACACCCCATATGTCGCATAAAAGTGCCTTATAATGCGCGGGTAAGTTGCTCAAGCCAGACAATGCTTGCGGGATTTGATCGAGTTGATTTGTTTCGGGCATGAGATCCATCAAAAAAATTGCTGTGAGGCAAACTGCCGCTAACTAAGGCGTGCGTCAAGCCCTCGCCAAGTCAGAGATATGTGATAATGTTTGAACCATTATAAGAGGAGAGAAACAATGAGTTTATTTGACCTGAGTGGGAAGACCGCCGTTATTACGGGCGCGTCGCGCGGTATTGGCGAGGCAATTGCGAGACAAATGGCAGATCACGGCGCCAATGTGGTGGTGTCTAGCCGCAAGGCGGATGCATGCGATGTGGTGACCAATGATATTAATGCGAAGCATCCAGGGCGTGCGGCCACAGTTGCTTGTAATATTGGTGATAAAGCGCAACTCCAAAATTTGGTTGATCAATCGCGCAAAATTTTTGGCAAGATTGATATCTTAGTTTGCAATGCGGCGATCAACCCCTATTTCGGGCCTTCCGCAGATTGCCCCGATGAGGCTTTTGATAAAATTATGGGTAGCAATGTGAAGTCTAATCATTGGTTGTCCAACATGGTGATGCCAGAAATGATCGAACGCAAAGATGGGGCGATTATTATTATTTCATCGATTGGCGGTATTAAAGGGTCAGCTATCCTCGGCACATACGGCCTTTCAAAGGCAGCCGATTTCCAGCTTGCGCGCAATATCGCCGTTGAACACGGTAAAAATAATATCCGTGCTAATGCCATCGCGCCAGGATTAATTAAGACTTACTTTGCGCAAGCACTTTGGGATAACCCTGATATTTTAGAGCAGTCAACGTCGACAACGCCGCTTCGCCGTATTGGCATGCCGGATGAGATTGCCGGCGCCGCTGTGTTTTTAGCAAGTCCTGCGGGCGCCTTCATGACCGGCCAGCAAGTGGTTATCGATGGTGGCCAAACGATTGCCTAAGTGCGCCGTATGAGTGCGCCTGAGCTTGACTTCTTATCGTTATTATCAAAGGTTAAGGTTTGATTAACAAAAATTGAAATTAAGTAACTTCAAAAAAGTTGATTTATTATTATCTTACACGTGTGAGTTGGTGTGATTGTTCTAGTTTGGTAAATAGCTCTCGAAATTGGATTAGATATTTGCCATTTGTACGACTAAAGCTGATGAAACCATCTCATGCTTTTAGATGTCTCCTCGGCGATGAAAGACCGACTAGAAGTTAGTGCAGCGTAAGTTAAGCGTATTTGTTGTTTAAGTGTATATGTAAAGCGTTTTTGTAAAGTATGTAATGTTGCGATTTTAAGAGTGCGTCGGTTCTTATTGCACAGACAACATAGGCAGGTTTGCCGGCGGCTGGTGATGAGAGCGTCACTGGCCGCTCTTTTTTAAGGCTCGATTTCAGCACTTTATTTCAAAACTTATTTGAGACCTGTGTCTGTAATCCCAATCTTCATAAATGATTTTCATATTTTATGTTCATTTGCGCGTTCACCGATCAAGTCGTTGGCAGACTGCCTAGCTAAGTTAAGCCCACGTCATTTGCTATCATAGCGGTCTTGGGGTCGTTTTCGGGGACTTTCTTCGCGATTTTCACCTGTATTTCCAGCCTCGATTAAAGGCAGATGAGAATTATTTGGTTGTATAGGCACATTATTGGTTACTTTTTTTACCATACATCTTGACACTAATGGTCCTGCTCCCTATCTCCCTTAGGCAAGTTGGCACTCATATATCGAGAGTGCTAATGAAGTAGTTCATGGATGCAGCCCGTTATGGGTATCGTCAAAATAGGAGAAAAAAACATGAAATTTCGTCCTTTACATGACCGCGTTTTGGTCAAACGTCTCGAGGAAGATACAAAAACAGCTGGTGGAATTATTATTCCAGATACAGCTAAAGAAAAGCCATCACAAGGTGTAGTCGTTGCTGTGGGCTCAGGCACACGCGGAGAAGACGGTAAAGTCACACCGCTTGATGTTAAAGTTAAGGATAAAGTCCTTTTCGGCAAATGGTCAGGTAGCGAAGTCACAGTTGAAGGTGATGAGCTGTTGATCATGAAAGAATCCGACATTCTCGGCATTATTGGCTAATTAATTAGCTCACATAGTTCAATATACAGATAAGAGAGAAATATCATGGCGAAAGAAGTAAAATTCGGCGCAGAAGCGCGCGAAAAAATGATACGCGGTGTAGACATTCTTGCTGATGCAGTGAAAGTCACATTGGGTCCTAAAGGACGTAATGTTGTATTGGAGCGCTCATTTGGCGCCCCACGTACAACAAAAGACGGTGTTTCAGTGGCCAAAGAAATCGAGCTTGAAGATAAGTTCGAAAATATGGGCGCGCAGATGGTTCGCGAAGTTGCATCACGAACCAATGATGAAGCTGGAGATGGCACCACGACAGCAACTGTTCTAACCCAAGCGATTGTTCGCGAAGGTGCAAAATATGTTGCTGCTGGCATGAACCCCATGGACCTTAAGCGTGGTATTGATATTGCTGTGAAAACAGCCCTTGGAGATATCGAGAAACGCTCGAAAAAAGTAAAATCAAATGAAGAAATTGCTCAAGTCGGCACAATTTCAGCAAATGGCGAAGCGTCAATTGGTAAAATGATTGCTGAAGCAATGGCAAAAGTTGGTAATGAAGGCGTTATCACCGTTGAAGAAGCAAAAGGCCTAGAGAGCGAGCTTGATGTTGTTGAAGGCATGCAATTTGATCGCGGTTACTTGTCACCTTACTTCATCACAAATTCTGATAAGATGACAACAGAACTCGAAGATCCATTAATTCTTCTCCACGAATCAAAACTATCTTCACTCCAAGCTATGTTACCAATTCTTGAGAGTGTCGTGCAATCTTCACGCCCACTTTTAATCATCGCTGAAGACATCGAAGGTGAAGCCTTGGCAACTTTGGTTGTTAACAAGTTACGCGGTGGATTGAAAATTGCTGCTGTAAAAGCACCTGGTTTTGGTGATCGTCGTAAAGCAATGTTGGAAGACATTGCCATCTTGACCGGTGGTCAGGTGATTTCTGAAGATCTTGGTATTAAGCTCGAAAATGTCACGCTTAACATGTTGGGCACAGCCAAGCGCGTAAACATCACAAAAGACGATACAACAATCGTTGACGGTGCTGGCAAGCGCAAAGATATTGAAGGTCGTGTTTCACAAATCCGTAAACAGGTTGAGAACACAACATCAGATTATGATCGTGAGAAACTTCAAGAGCGCCTCGCGAAGCTCGCTGGCGGTGTGGCTGTTCTTCGTGTGGGTGGTGCAACCGAGATCGAAGTGAAAGAGCGTAAGGATCGTGTTGACGATGCCCTTAATGCAACCAGAGCTGCCGTGGAAAGCGGTATCGTTCCTGGCGGTGGTACTGCACTCTTGCTCGCATCTGTTGCTGTTGGCACATTAACTGATAAAAACCCAGACATTGAAGCAGGAATCAAGATTGTGCGTCGTGCGCTTGAAGCACCGGCGCGTCAGATTGCAGAGAATGCTGGTGTTGAGGGATCGATCGTCGTTGGTAAAGTGCTCGAGGCTAAAGGCAAACTTGGTTTTGATGCACAAAACGAAGTTTATTGTGACTTGATATCAGCTGGTATCGTTGATCCTTCAAAAGTTGTTACTGTTGCTTTACGCGATGCGGCGTCGGTTGCTGGATTGCTGATTACAACAGAAGCGATGGTCGCTGATAAGCCTGCACCTCAAGGTGGTGCTGGTGGTGGCATGCCGGATATGGGCGGCATGGGCGGCATGGGCGGCATGGGCGGCATGATGTAATTGTCATCCGACTTGCCTGCCAAGGCTTGACGTCTTTTAGGAAGCCCGCAAACTTTTCGTTTGCGGGCTTTTTTTAAATCTACCCATGCTTATTATTTCAGTGTTTATGAAAACATGCCTTGAGTATGCGCGCGCATTAAGCACTTTTGATTGTCTGGAAAAATGTCTCCTCCTCAATTTTCTACTGTTATGAGTATGGATACTTTAAAGAAATTATTAATATCTGGTTTTAGTAGGCATATTTCTTAAATTCTAGCGCGTTATTAATTATCTAAAGTCTAATTTTTTCATTTCCCCCCCAAACACAGTGAGCGACACTTTAGGTCGTATCGTTTGATCAGATGTTTCGCATTTTCTAATTTCATTTATTGGAGATTGTGAAGTACCGTCAGATCGCCCCCCACTATTTGATAGCCCAAAACTATTTTACGTCTTGAGTTGCTATGCTGCTCGCACGCATAAGTAGCTTTTTGGGCAATGGGCGGCGTGATGTATTGATCTTCGAATTAGCGAACGGGATATTGGGCTCAGCTTATAGAATAGAGGGGCGGCTTGATCTCGATGTGACTTAGATCTTGCGATGATAAGGCGAACTCGATAGACTAGGCAATGTAAATCAAGACTAATAAAAATAATCTAATTGGTTCTACCTACAACAATAAAAAAAGTCTGCACATCAATTAAAATTGAAATCCATACACGGTATTAACTCTTTAATAATAATTTGAGCCTAAAGTTAATTTCTGAAGTTGGTCGTTCAAACCACAATTGTATTGATGAAATGCAGCTAAAGGAGAAATTATGAGAAGCCGTAAAGCCGAATTAACCTCGAGCACTTGTTTCGTGAAACTTTTATCGCTTGGTCCCGCCACAGTATTACCGCTTGGTTTACTTTTTAATCCTATTAATGCAGTTGCGCAGAACGTCAAGATTGATGCCCCAGTGGAAATGGTAGCAGAAGAAAATAGAGATCCGTCGCAAAACTTTTCTGATACTGTTATGCCGGCGTTGCAAGAGGTTATGAAAAATCACCCGCGTATTGGTTTGGCGCAACAAAATGTCTGCGCTGCCACCTATGCGATTATGGAGGAACGTACAGCTTATTACCCCAAGCTTGATATGTCGCTGAGCGGCGGTGACAAGTTTGTAGATAAAACAACGCGAGGCGACTCGTTTGGCGGCAGCAATGCGCCTGAATATGATGGGAAAGGTCTAAACCTCTCCTTAAGCCTAACCCAACAAGTGTATGATTGGGGACAAACCAGCGCTTCTATCCGTGGGCGTATGTTAACGCGCGAGGCTTCTAGCTTTGAAGGGTTCCAGAGTTTACAAGAGCAATTATTTGAGTTTTTCCATAGTGCAATGTTATACGAGCGGGAAACCAGAATAGTGGCGTATTACCGTGACGTAGCGCAACTGATTAAAGATGAAATTAATGCACTGGAAAGCCGCTTTAAGGCAGGGGCAGGACGTCTCGCCGAAGTACGAGCGGCACAGGTTATTGGCTTGGACTTAGAAACTACCATAAACTCATCGGCCAACCGACAGCTTATCGCCTTAAAAAACCTGACATCTAATTTTGAGGTTGACGGTATTTTTGCCCGCTCAGCATCTGATGATTTTGTAAAACGTCGCGACGAGCTTCCGGGCATGGTCGAAACAACGGATACGTTTGAGTGGCGAAATCTTAACGCGGCTTATCGTGCAGCCGGGTTCGAGAATAAGCGCCTTAAAGCCAGTCGTTTACCTAAACTAGATGCGATTGTCCAAGCACAGGGTTGGGATATCGATGACAAGAATAATTGTGGCGATATTTTAGACAAAACGCACCCTGATGCTGCATATAGCAATGGTGAATATCGGCGCTATGAGAATTGTAATACCTATGAACTTGCCGGCAGACTGGAGTTTTCCATGCCTCTTTATGATGGCGGGTTAAACAAGGCTCAACGCAACCGCAATTCAGCTCACCAGCGCGCGATTGAGGCTGAAATGGCAGCAGTGGATCGTAAGCACCGTGCGGATAGCCGCCGTATTCAAGAGCAGTTGTCTGACACATTAATGAGATTGCAAAACCAAATACGCAAAGAAAATGAGATTACGCAGCAGTTAGCCAGTGAGCGGGCATTGCAAGGCCAGTCTCGGATGGAGCCTTTGACGGTTGCGCGTTTACAGTTCGCTCTTGCGCGGGCGGTTGAAGAGCGTCTTTCGCTCGAAGTTCAACTCGAATTAGTGCGTCTCGAAGCGCTTTATATTTCCGATAAATTATCCGATGTCATCGGTATCCAATGGGAAACAAACGGATGCTAAACAAAAAAGTAAAGTCCGATGTGTCTTCTGGTGAAGCAGTTGCGCCTTTTATAGCGGACGACACAGTGTCCACACATGAGGAGGGTCATTGGTTCTGGGCGCCTGTCCTTGTATGCCGAAGGCTTTATGGTCAAGTGGCTGCTGCATCTGTATTGATTAATATGTTTGCCCTTGCAAGCTCACTTTATATCATGACGGTTTATGATCGCGTCGTACCTAATACGGCGATTGAAAGTCTGTGGGCTCTTACAACGATTATGATTGTCGTAATGGTATTCGACTTTATTATGAAAACCGTGCGAGGGACTTTTATTGATGCGGCGGGCGCCCGCATCGACCGTGTGATATCGGACCGTTTATTTGCGCGTATTGCACGCTTTGATGTGACTTTGAACAAACAGTCGACTGGTGCTTTGTCAACAATCGTACGAGACTTTGAGATATTGAAAGAGATTATTGGTTCAGCTAGCTTTTCAATCATTGTTGACTTACCATTTGCTCTTATGTTTGTCGGAGTGATCTGGATGATCGGCGGACCGATTGCAGTTGTTCCGGCTCTTATTTTACCACTTGTCCTGATATTTGGCGTAGCGCTACAGCCTATCATGCGCCGCTTGGCAAATTTAAGTAGCCAGCAAGGTCAAGGGAAACAGGCCGTCATGGTGGAAATGATTTCTGCGCTTGAGACTTTGAAGACAATTTCGGGCGTCTCGATGTTACGAAATCGTTGGCTTCGCTCGGTAGTAAATCAAGGGTCCGCAACCAGACGTACGCGGTTCACCGGCCAGTTAACGCAAAACTTCACTCAAGCGGGTCAGCAAATGAGCCAAATCGGAATTATCGTCTATGGCGTACTCTTGATTGCCGATGGCACATTAACCATGGGTCAGCTTTTTGCCTGCGTCATCCTCGCTGGACGCACGCTTGCTCCGATTGCACAAGTCACCAGCCTTTTGGTGCGCGCCAACCAAGCACTTGAGGCCTATCGCAATATAGGCACGCTTATGGACGGCGCGAGCGAAGAAGAAGTCCGTGCTGGTCAGTTGCGGCGCGAAGAAATCGCAGGGCACATTAGCCTAAAGAACGTTACTTTTTCCTATGAAGGTCAGGAAACCCCTGTCCTGCGTGATATATCCTTCGATATTAAACCGGGTGAGCGTGTTGCCTTTTTGGGGCGAATTGGCTCGGGTAAAACGACAATACTGCGCTTGGTGGCGGGCCTATATAAGCCGTCAAGCGGTCTGGTTCTGGTCGATAATGCGGATATTCGCCAAATTCACCCAGACGATGTTCGCCGTAATGTATCGGTCGTCTTGCAAAACCCTGTCCTCTTTTCTGGCACCATTAAGGAAAACCTTTTAATGGGAAACCCGCATGCGACAGATACCGAGTTATTAGCTGCGGTGCGGGCATCGGGTGCTGAAGGCTTTATTGGGGCATTGCCAGGTGGGTTTGATTTTCAAATGTCAGAAATGGGCAGAGAGTTATCGGTGGGTATGCGGCAAGCGATTGCAATTGCGCGCGGACTTGTCGCTAAACCTCGCGTTTTAATGCTCGATGAGCCAACTGCGCCGCTCGATGCTAATAGTGAAAAGCTTTTAGTTAAGTCTCTCGATGAAGCAACCAAAGGCATGACGATGCTCTGCGTTACCCACAGGGGTGCGATGTTGCAGATTGTCGATCGGATTATCGTGATTGAAGGCGGGCGGATCGCTGTCGATGGTCCACGCGATGAAGTATTAAAGAAAATGCAAGGCCAGAACTAATATGAAAAAGTTACTAGATTTTAACGGACTGAGAACGCAAATAGGACGATTAAGTTCGTCAGGAGCTAGTTTTGCAAAGTCGACCTTTGATCGCTCGCAAGATGCTTATGTGAATTCAGGTTTTGCCAAAACGAGGTTTTATAGCGTCGTCAAAAAACCCTTTGCTTGGAGTGGTGCTTATATCGTCAAGCTTCGCACAGAGTATTTGCGCCTGTTGGGACCAAATGAAGAAGCGATTCAAGCTGGCATGATGCTAAGAGATGATCGCATCGAGCTAATCGATGAGGGCGATATTGGCAAAACTAATCTCGTTTTTATGCTTATTCTTTCGTTTGTCACGATTGCTATTCTTTGGGCCACTTTTACACAGCTCGATGAGATCGTGCGCGCTGAAGGCATGATTGTCCCCCCCAGTTCGGTGCAATCGATTCAGAGCCGTCTTCCCGGTTCAGTCGTTGAGATCAATGTAAAATTGGGTGACCGCGTTGAGCGAGGTGATGTCTTATTCCGAATTGAAGACCAGCAAGTATTAGCAAACTTTGATGACAATGAAATTACGCGCGTCAATTCCAGTGCTGCCGTAATCCGGCTTGAAGCTGAAATAGCTGGCTTGGATACTGTGGTGTTTCCACCTGCAATGCTTGCGGCCAACCCTATGGCTGTTGAGAATGAGAGAAAGCTCTTTATACAGCGTAAGGCTGCGCTCTCGGATAAGTTGCGCGTTATCGAGCGCAATATCGCCGAGCGACGTTCGGAAATGGTTGCGTCGCGAGATATGATGCATAATTTAGGCCAAGAAATATCTATTCTTGAGCCTTTGGTTGAGGCAGGGCACGAGTCGCGGCTCCAGCTTTTGCAGCGTAAGTCGGAGCAGTCGCGGTTGCGCGGATCGTTTGAGCAAGCAAAATTGGCGATAGAGAAGGGGCAGGATGAATATAATGCGATCGTGTCCGAGTTTAAGTCTCTTGCTGCGACGGAGCTCGCGGAGGTGCGCATGCTCTCTGATCAAGCAGGTGCGCATAAAGAAGCTCTGACGTCTCAAGTTGGCCATGCGGCCATTCGTGCGCCTCTCTCAGGCACTGTATCGGCCGTTTATGTAAAAACTTTAGGTGCCGTGGTGCAAGCTGGATCTGCAATGGCAGAAATTGTGCCCGATGAACAAGCGGTACTCGTGCGGGCCAAGGTGCGTCCTGAGGATATTTCTGATGTCCGTATTGATCAGTCTGCAAACGTTGCCCTGTCGTCATATGATACAGCGCGTTATGGATACCTCAAGGGCTTCGTCCAGCAAATCGCCTCGAATACAACTCAGTCAGAGACTGAGCCGCCTTATTATGAGACGATGATTGAGATTCCGTTTCCGCGTTTTTCAAAAAGTGAGGCGGATATAGAAGTTGTGCCTGGCATGACCGTTACTGTCGATATGATCGGCAATAAGCGCACAATAATGAATTATATCCTAACGCCGCTCGAGCGTGCGTCGAGTGTCGCCTTCCGCGAAAAGTAATGGAACGAAAAGTAATAGTGTGAAAAATAACAAGATGAGAAAAGAGCATGAAGAAATAAAGCGAGATGTGAGGGTGCCTCTGAAGACGGTTTGGTTGGCTTTCTTTGATTAACATGTAATCTCCAGGTGGCACATATCGCGTTTTAGGGCCGCTCTTACCCCACACTAAGGGACATACCCCGTATTATAAAAATTGCGCCGACGGTTAACATGATACGATTTGTCCACTTAAAGAATTGGTGGTCTTCCATTTTGTCCAAGACACGCTTACCGACAGTGGTGCCGATAATGGAAAAACCCAAGCATAGAGCAATAAAGGGTGTCGATGGCAATGTGCTAAATGCCAGACTACCATAGAAAATGATTTTGCTTAAATGCCCAAAAGATTGCCCTATGGCTTTTGTGGCCACGATTTGGTGGCGCGTCAGGGGTGAGCGCTGGAAGAAAATATCTAGCAGGGGCCCACCAACTCCGGCTAATAAATTCGTCAGAACAACAATGAAACCGGCAGCGAGCGATATGTGTGGTTTGGTGATATCGAGTGCCATATGGGCGGGCAGAGCTGCGGCAATAAACGGTAGGGCACCGAGTATTAAAAAAACAGTCGCTTGATTGGGGGTGTAAGTAAAAATCAAGAGCAGCGCCATTGCGACCACGCCACCGATTAAAAATCCCGCGATCAGAGACCAGCAAATATCCCTACGATTAAGATAGGCTCGGTAGCCGTTAGATGTGAGTTGAATAATACCGTGCAACACCATGGCTTGGGCAATTGGCAATATTGAGACCAATACACCCATAAGGATAAGCCCGCCGATCATACCAAATATGCTGGACAAAAACGCCGTTGCCAAAGTTGCTATAATGATCGCCGTGCCGAGCAAAATGCTCATCGATGTTTCCTCTTAGGACCTGATGCGGGTCATTAATGTATCAAAACTCGCGGTTTGCGCTGCAAATATATATTCTGATACACGCACGTTGACGGTCGTTTTGCCGCGCTGGTGTAAGGCTTGAACAAGGTTGGCGACCTCAGTCGTGCCAACGAGGAGGCTGATTACTCCAGTGTCAGCTATAGAATTTAAAGATTGCGTATTGAATTTTGCTTGCAGGGTCTCTAGCCATAGATCATCACCTGCTTGCACGTTAAATTGAACTTCACGTAGCATACTGGCACGGCTACGAGCCTCAATGCGATGTAAAATTTGCCTTGCGGACTCGCGTGCTTGGTTCGACCAATTGGCCGTAATAGATGCTGCTAAATTAGCCTCGCTTTTAAGGATTATACCGTCATCGGGCACGCGCAATTGGTTGGCAACGAGCGTGGCGCCTGAAGAAGTGATGTCTACAATCATTTCTGCGGCACCAGAGCTTGGCGCGCCTTCAGTGGCACCAAAACTGCGGACGATCGTGTAATCGGTTATGCCGTGATAGGCAAAAAAATCTTGTGCAAGGTGAATATACTTTGTAGCAACCCGCATACGTTTGCCTGTTTTGTTACGATATTCACTTGCGACCTCTGCAATATCGCTCATATGCGTCACGTCAATCCATGCATCTGGAATAGCAACAACGACATCTGCATGGCCGAACCCTAATGGTTTAACCAAAGCAATAGAGCTGTCGAGATCTGGCACTTCTTCGCGCAGTAAATCTTCTCCAGTGACCCCGAGGTGAACAGCACCTTCTTTGAGCCGATTAGCGATTTCGCTTGCTGATAGATAAGTTATCTCGACATTGTCGATATTAGCCAGCCTACCTTTATACCCGCGCGCACCGTCACGTTTTAGGGGCATACCAGCATCTGAAAATTGTTTGGCTACATTTTCTTCGAGCCGTCCTTTGGAGGGTACAGCAATAATTAAAGGTTCATTCATTGGTTTTGTCCTGCTGCTTCTTTCACGCGTTCATAAGCCATTGCGGCGCCAACCGCGGGCATTGATTGGGGTGCGTTAAGCGCTGCTAATAAGGCATCATATCGTCCGCCACTGGCGATTACCTGCCTTGGTCCAAGCGCGGGTACGCATATTTCAAAAATAAATCCTGTATAATATGCGAGTTTGCGCCCGCGCGCGGCCGAAAATAATAGGTCGCTTTGGGGGACAAGCGCCTCAAGCTTTTGACATCGGATCGCGAAATCTGCCATCGCGTTTTCGAGTTGTTTGCCGGGGCTAATGCCAATCTTCTCAATGCAATCAGGTAGGCGATCAGCGGCGCAATTAAGCGCGCTAAAAGCCAATAATTTGGTCGAGATATCTTGAGATAAAGGTTCACTGTTTGCCGCGCTACGTTTATCATTATAACGCGCTTGAATATCGTCGAGTGAACGCCCTGCAATTTCGTTTGCGCTGTCATGAGGGAGATCTCTCGCGACGAATAAACCTGGTTGAGAGAGTGCGTTTAAACTCGTTTTGAAGGTGCTGCCATGCGCGTAACTTCGCATCAGACGGGTCTGCTGGCGCTCAGGTAATGCGAGGTCATTCAATAATGCTTCGAATAAGGCTAGATCATTTAAGTAAACGTCAAATCGGTTTACGCCTTCAGCGCCCAGCGCATTGCTCATCTGAGACACGATTTCGATTTCATCATCTAACTTACTTGCGCCATTGAGAATTTCTATGCCGATTTGTGTGAACTCTTCTGGTTTGCCCGCACCGCGTGGTTGATAACGAAAGGCTGTGCCATCATAGCAAAGGCGCGTGTTGTTAAACTGGTTTGCCTCAATATAAGCGCGGGCAGTCGGGATTGTGAGGTCGGGCCGTAAGCATAGGGTTTCTCCTCGCGGATCTTCGAAGGTAAAGAGACGCCGACGCATCTCTTCTCCTAATAGATCGATGAAGGGGTCGGCGGGCTGCAAAATGCTGGTTTCGATCTGTCTGAAGCCAGATTTTTTAAATAGACCAATAGGTCCGCTACGATTAGCATTGCTCAGTGTCGCTTGGCGACGCCACATTTGATCTGGTTCATTGATAGGCATACCAAATACCGTTGGTGAAACGCTTAATGCGCGGCTTTCGCATTGACGTGCTAAAATAAAGGCGGCGCGAGCAGGAAACCCTTTCTTGCGATAGTTAGAAATGGCTGAGGCGCCAACGTTGAGCAATGCTGCCACAGTTTGTGTGCCGCCTAATGCATCAATGACTTCGGAACTTGTTTTTAGCATAATTTCGCCTTTATCGAGTGGATATTGAGAAAAATACATAAAAAATGAACCAATTACAATAAATAATTTCAATATTCATATAATATGAAATATTTTATGTGAATTTAAATAGTTAATTCGTATAAATTCAATAATTATGAATTTATTAATTTTAAGTACTCAGATTTCTGCGTATGAAGCCAAATATACGTCCATCAGCTATGATGAGGGATAAGCTGATAACGATTGCGCCCGTGATTTGTAATCCGGACATTGTTTCGTTTAAGACAATAACGCCGAGAAAGATTGCGGTAACAGGCACCAAGAGAGTCACAAAAACCAAATTGGTAGCGGTCGTGAGGGTCAGAATATAAAAATAGATCGAATATGCGATGGCTGAACTTAAAACTGCCATAGCTATAATCGCCGCCGCTTCGATGACTGTCGGTTTGGCAAATGAAAATAGGTCTCCATTTACAGCTGCCATCGGGATCAGCCAAATACTCGCCATGATCAATTGGCCTATGGCCATAATTTTATGATCATATCCCAGGAAAGTTTGTTTTTTTGCGTAAATACTGGAAAGCGCATAGCACAAAGTGCCAGCTAAACAGAAAACATAGCCTGTCATGCTGCTCCAATGTTCAGGCACTTGGCCATTAAACGTAATAATTGCGAGGCCTGTTAAACCAATAAGGCCGGCTAAGGGTTTGGCGATACTGCCAGTCTCGTCGCGTAGCAAGAAAAATGATAAACCGATTGTCATCAGCGGGGTGAGGCCGTTCATGACCGAGGCGATGCTTGATGATAGGTGATTTTGAGCTGCCGCATTAAAGCTAGCGGCAAGAGCGATATTTAGGAGCCCAAGAACTGACATGCTTTTCCAAAAACTAAGGTCTTTGGGCAATCTTAATCTCATCAGGCGACAAAAGACATACAGGCTCGCGCCACCAACGATCGAGCGCATAAGACTGATTTGAAGCGGTCGATAATTCTCGACTAATATTTGTGTGCAAAAATAGCTCAGGCCAAAAAGCAGCGAGAGCAAAAACATTAAGGCCCATGTGCGGTTTGTCATTAACATTGATTGCCCCATTAATGTTATCGAAAATGACACTGGCAGATATTATGAGCCTAAACAATCCGAAATAGAAAATATGAAATGTGTGAGGGTTATCCGAACAGGGCGTCTCAGCTGAGCAGTTTTTTAATTTCAGCGACGATGTCTTGCCTTTTTACCTCATGTTGAGAGTGTTGCGACTCGCGCCATTCTGTATTGTCCGTAATGTCGGCGGATTTCGCGGCGCCAAGGGCGAGGTCTTTAATGGTTACAACACCGCGCGCGCGTTCGTCTTCACCTTCAATAATGGCAAACCGTGCACCGCGCGTATCGGCATATCGCAATTGTGGTTTCATGCCGCTATCGCCCATATACATTTCTGCCCGCAAGCCATCTTGGCGCAAGCGTTGTACCATCTGCGCTGTCTGTGCTCTGTATTCGCGGTCCATAACCAGAGCGACAATAAGGGGCTTGGTTTCGTGTTCCGAAAATGTGCCGCGCAGGCTCAATGCTGCTGCCAAACGACTAACGCCGATGGATATTCCAGTTGCCGGCACTTCAATCCCTTTAAAGCGCTTAACGAGATCATTGTAACGGCCGCCGCCGCCAACTGAACCAAATCGAGCGATCTCGCCGTCATCATTGAGCGCCTCAAATGTGAGTTCGATTTCAAATACTGGGCCTGTATAATAGCCTAAGCCACGAACGACAGAGGGATCGAATGTCACCTGATCATCACCATAACCCAAGCTCGAAAATAGTGTGTTCATCTCGCGTAATTCACGAATGCCTTCTTGGCCGCATTCGATACCGCCGACGATTTTTTCAATCGCGTCGAGTGTTGCCTCGCGGTTGTCTTGGCGGGCATTTAAAAAATCGCAAACAGTATTAATTGCCTCAGGGGTGAGACCTGCCCCTTTTGTATAATCGCCGCTCTCGTCTTTACGGCCAGCTCCCAATAACTCTCGAACACCGGATATGCCAAGGCGATCCAATTTGTCCATGGCGCGTAAAATTATTAGGCGACGGTCCTCGTAGTCCTCGTCGTTGCGGCTGAGCCCAGTAATTTCTAAAACGGCATCCAGAATTTTGCGGTCATTAATGCGAACGATAAAATCGTCAGTCTCCAGTCCTAGGGCGCGCATGCAGTCTGCTGCCATCATGCATATTTCAGCATCTGCCATAGCGCTAGCGGCACCAACGGTATCGGCATCCATCTGCATAAATTGCCGATAACGGCCGGGTCCTGGTTTTTCGTTACGGAAAACATATCCGGCTTGGTAGCGGCGCAATGGTTTTGGTAAACGTTCATAATGCTCAGAGACGTAGCGCGCTAGCGGTGCGGTAAGGTCGTAACGCAAACTGACCCATTGCCCGTCATCATCTTCTAGCGCGAACACGCCTTCATTAGGTCGCTCGGCGTCGGGCAAAAATTTGCCAAGGGCATCGGCATATTCAAACGCGGGTGTGTCGAGATTATCGAACCCATATTGTTCATAAACTTTTGCGATGGTCGAAAGCATCGCGTTTTGTAAGGCTAATTCGGCTCCAGCAATATCACGAAACCCCCGCGGCACACGAGCTTTGGGTTTAAACTTCTTTTGTTTCTTCTGGCGTTTTTCTGACATGGCTTTGGTCTATCGGAAACTGAGTTTTCTTTCAAGCAATCAAATTAAACGGTTATAAGCCAAAAGGCGATAGCCCACGGACATGGGCATCCAGCCGCAATTGACGGTTGATCGATGGTGTCGCGCGTTGATTGCAGTCATCGCGTTCGCAGAGGCGGCAGTTAACTCCGATGGGTGTATCGGCGTCTTGGTTCTCAAGGTTAAGCCCGCGTGAGTAGATGAGGCGCGCGGCATGATTGATTTCGCAGCCCAAACCAACGGCGAACTGATTGTCGGGAACACCAAAGCCTGAATTGTCGCGGCTAACGGTTCGGGCTATTGAGAAATAACGCGTGCCATCTTCCATTTGAACGGTTTGCGTTGTGATTTTTCCGGGGATACGGAAGGCATCGTGAACATGCCAGCGTGGGCAGGTGCCGCCAAAACGGGCGAAGTGAAAACCAGCGGCTGAAAACCGTTTTGAAATGTTTCCTGCATTGTCGACGCGAATAAGAAAAAAGGGGATACCGCGCGCGCCAGCACGTTGTAGCGTTGTGAGGCGATGGCATACTTGCTCAAAACTGGTGCCGAAACGTCTGCTTAGTAATGTAATGTCATAATTTGTTGCATTGGCAGTTTCGAGCATCGCGCCATAAGGCATGAGGGTTGCAGCGGCAAAATAATTAGCCAGCGAGATACGTGCGACAAGTTTAGCTTCATCGGAGCTTAACCCGGATGTGCGAATAATCTCGTCTATGTCTTGTAATTGCTCAAAGTAACCAAGTTGATAGGCAAGTTGGAAGGAACGGCCGGGTTGATCGAGTAATTCGGAGAGAAACATAGTTTGGCGATGACGATCATAACGACGCAATGCATTGCCCATGACAGATTGCGGGACAATACGCGTACGTACATGAAACTTCTCTTCGAGCCGCAGGCGTAAAGCTAAATAGGGCTCGTCATGTGGCGCAACAGCCTCATTGTAGAGTGTTTCAGCTGCTTCATCGAGTGATGGAAAATGGTTACTTTGCTGATTAATAAAGTCACGCACTTCCTCAAGCGCCAACAAGGCATCCGTGCTCTCGGTGTTCGGGCTATCGGCCAATCGTTCAGCCAGCATTGTTTTGGTCGATGTGGCTTCTTGGTATGCGCGGTATAAGCGGGCAATTGCGTCGACAGCAATTGGGCTAGCGGCGGCAATATCTTTCACTTCATTTTTGCTGATCGGCGAATCGCGAAACATCGGGTCTAAGAAGACTTCGTGTAATTGTGCTTGCGCGCGTGCTTCCTCATCTCCAGCAAGCCCGCGTGGGTCAATGTCAAAGACGTCGACAAGTTGCAAAAGTATTTGGGCTGAAACGGGCCTTTGGTCGCGTTCAATAAGGTTTAAATAGCTTGTTGAGATACCGAGCGCTTCTGCCATGGCGGCCTGCGTCAGGGTCAGCTCGCGTCTCAAGCGCCTTACCCGCGCGCCCGCGAAGAGCTTTCGTTCCACTAACTTTTTATCGCGCATTGCCATAAAGTCTCACTCTCTCAACGGCTTACAGCATGTCACATTTTATAAAAGTTTACAACTTTTACATAATAAACAAACATGTACTGAAAATTTGTAAAAAAGTTTACTTTAATTTTTTCAATAGCTTAATCATTTCTCGACAAAATACTGTGTGCTGTGTATGTGTTTCCACATCCAATAACCTCCTGACCAGTAAAGGTGAAATATGTCAAATTATCTTCAGCAAGTCGAAGCCGCTAAAAAAGAAATAACCAGTAATGGAAGCGCTTGGGCCGCGATTAACCCTGAATACGTCGTCCGTATGCGTTTGCAAAACCGCTTTAAAACGGGCCTAGATATCGCCAAATTTACAGCTGACATCATGCGCAAGGACATGGCTGATTACGATGCGAATAACGCCGATTACACGCAATCGCTAGGTTGCTGGCACGGCTTTACTGCTCAGCAAATGATGATGGCTGTTAAGCGTCACCGTAAGACTGTCGATAAATCATATGTCTACCTCAGCGGCTGGATGGTTGCGGCGCTACGTTCTGACTTTGGCCCATTACCAGACCAGAGCATGCACGAAAAAACAACTGTGCCTAATCTCATCAATGAGATTTATACATTTTTGAAGCAAGCTGATGCGCGCGAACTCCGTCACATCTTTGTTGAGCTTGATGAAGCCCGCAAAAATGGCGGCGATGTTGATGCGGTTTTGGCCAAGATCGACAACTTTGAAACGCATGTTGTGCCGATTATTGCTGATATCGATGCCGGTTTTGGTAATGAGGAAGCAACTTATTTGCTTGCGAAGAAAATGATTGAAGCCGGCGCTTGCTGTATCCAGATCGAAAACCAAGTGTCCGATGCCAAGCAGTGCGGCCACCAGGATGGTAAGGTAACAGTTCCGCACGAAGATTTCTTGTCCAAGATTAACGCCGTGCGTTACGCGTTTATGGAACTTGGCGTCGAAAACGGTATCATCGTGGCACGTACAGACTCGCTAGGTGCAGGCCTTACACAAAAAGTACCTGTATCACGTCAAGCAGGCGATCTTGCAACACAGTATAATGCTTTCCTAAAAGTAGAGCCTGTATCTGACCCAGCTTCTTTAAAAGATGGCGACATGGCATTCATGCAGGATGGAAAATTGGTTCAACCAGTGCGTCTGCCAAACGGTCTCTATGCGTTTAAGGACGGCTCTGGTGAGGACCGCGTGGTGCTTGATTGCGTTACAAGTTTGCAAAATGGTGCTGACTTGTTGTGGATTGAAACAGAACGCCCGCATGTCGGTCAAATCGCCGGTATGGTAAACCGTGTACGTGAGACGATTCCAAATGCGAAATTGGTTTATAATAATTCACCAAGCTTTAACTGGACATTGTCATTCCGTGAGCAAGTTTACACGGAGTGGAAATCAGCCGGCAAAGACGTATCTGCTTATCCAGATCCAGCAAGCACACCGCGCGGTTTGATGGACGTTCAGTTTGATAGCAGTGAGCTTGCAGCGCAGGCGGATGAGTATATTCAGAACTTCCAGAAAGATGCAGCGCGTGATGCAGGTATCTTCCACCACTTGATTACTTTGCCGACATATCACGAAACAGCACTTGGAACTGACATCCTTTCAGAGGGTTATTTCGGTGACCTCGGCATGCTGGCTTATGTGCGTGATATTCAGCGCCAAGAAATCCGTCGTGAGCAAGCCTCTGTGAAACACCAAGATTTGGCTGGTTCAAACATTGGGGATGATCATAAAGAATACTTCTCTGGCGATAATGCGCTTCTTGCGTCAGGTGAAGACAACACGATGAACCAGTTCTAATTTGGTCCTAGCCTTGATTTAGGCTTATTCGATAAAAACATTGAAGCCCGTGTTGCTTTAGCGTCACGGGCTTCTTTACTTTTTGCTTTAATATTAAGGATATATTGTCATGAGTTTTGCCGTCACTGACTTATCAGATAAATTTGGTAATGCGTTGCGTTACCCTACGCCTATTTTTACGGATTTTGGCGGCGTCAAACGTTTCTCCGGTTGCGTGCGCACACTCGCAACATTTGAGGATAACTCGCTGGTTCGTAAATGTGTCGAAGGGCCAGGTGATGGTGCCGTTCTTGTTGTCGATGGAGGCGGTTCAATGAGTTGTGCCCTATTTGGTGGTAATCTTGCAAAGCTCGCCGCACATAATGGTTGGGCAGGCGTCATCATTAATGGTTATGTACGCGATAGTCTTGAGTTGGCGAGCGAAGCTGTCGGTATTAAGGCGCTTGGGACGCACCCAAAGAAATCGGAAAAGCGCGACTTGGGCACGCTCGGCGTACCGCTTAATTTTTCAGGTATTCGGATTAACCCTAATGATTGGGTTTATGCAGACGAAGACGGCATCATATTTTCAGACGGGCCATTAGAGCTATAGGTTGCCCGACTGAACGTTTAAAATTGAGTAGTGAGAAGAAACCCAATACTGCCCATAACGCCATAGCGAATTGCATGATCAATTCGACCCTCATCGACTTTTATCTTTCGTTTTATCAATGGGATGGTGATGCTGATCAGTGCCATGAGAATAAACAGGGCCAGAGTACCAGCGCATAATATAGCTGTATTTGTGACAAATAGTTTTTCTTCAAAAATAAGATGTGCTGGGATAGCTGCTTGCAAACTTAAGCCTCCGCCAAGGCCGAGAAACATTGAAAAACTTATAAGTCCGAGCGTCTTGGTGCTGAGATAGAGCAGCCCTTGCGCCACAAGAAACAATACCAAGCCGGCCCAAAATGCCATTGAAAGCGCGCTGAATATGGCAATTGGCATTACCATCAAGGAAAATACCATAAAGGCAGCACCAAAGCACAGAATGCTCCAGCTATATTTTCCTGAAAATATTGACCCGTAAATTAGTAGAGCCAGACAGGCATAGGTAATGGCTAAAATTGCCTGGAGCTTATCTGGATGAAGATTGGGAAAGGCGATTAATGCAATTGCATAGCCGACCGCAAACCCACCGAATAAGTTGGGTAGATTATCCTTGCGACTTAGGTAAAGCCCAATAAGACTGGTTATAATGAGAATATTACCGAAGGTTTCAGACCATCCGTTTTTTAGCCCCATCCATAAATGTGCGCTGAAACTGCCATCCGCGATGAGTGTACCGTCCTTGCCTTGGCTTATATTGGCGCTTTTGATGTCCTTGCTTAACGTGAGGCGCGTTTCGAGTTTCGAAACACCTCTTGTGATCGATATAATGTGTTGTCCGTTGCGTAACGGGTCAGATATTGAAATCGGTGTGCGCGCATTGCCGCAAGTCCATGATAGCGTCAGAATATGATTGGTTTGCGCGTATTGTTTAGCATGCTCAGTGGCTTCACAGGGGCGATTTAATTGATCTACTGAAATTGCCTTGATCTGTTCGATGACCTCGCGCCTCATATGCGCTTGATCGGGTCTCACGGGAAGTAAAAACTGAGCTTTGACTTCGCGACCTTTCCATGTCCAGTCAGAGGTAATAAGCGCCGTTTGGTCCGATGAAGCGACCGCATGTGGCGCCATAGAAAACATGGTCACGCCACATAGAATTGCTAAAAGTAAATTAAGGGCACGTATCATTGCTGTTCGTCTGGCGATTGATTAGGCGTATCGTCGATATTCACGTCCTCGACATCCGTGCTATTGGTCGCACCAAGAGGTGCTGGCATATCATTATCCGCGGCTAATGATGGCGCTTCTATTGGGGTTTCTGACACATCTCCCACGGTATTATTTTCAATCTCATGCGCTTCGATGTCATGGGCTTCAATATCCTGCGTTTTAATTTCCGGTTGCGGCGTTTCTACAATACGGATCGAGGCACGATTGCGCAGGGCCTCTATGCGCATTTGGTAGGCGCGCTGCAAAGCGCGTTCTTCGAGGAGTTTAGCGATTGATGGTCTGACAACATCATAGTTCAACGTATTGCCATCCTGGCGCCTGATGACGTGTAAAAAATACCAACCATTTTCGTATGCCACAGCATCAGAAACCGCGCCTTCTGATAGCTTTTTTGACAAATCGAGAAGCGGTTTTGGCATTAGCTCGGCGAGCCGTGTGAGCGGAGTGAGTGATCGTGGTAATAAAAAAGGTGCTGGGTCACCCAATTGCTGAGCGACATCCATAAAGGCATTACCCTGAACTAGCGCGCTACGAATATTGTTGATGCGGCTCTGCGCCTGTGCGTCGCTCTGGACGTAAATCAAATCGATCTGGAGTGCCTGCGCCGGTGCCATACGCTCTGCATTTTGTTGATAAAACTGTTCGAGATCGCTTTCTTGAAGAGGCAAAAAACCTTCCTTTAAAGCCTTTTGTCGGCTGAGCTCTCTCAACGCCTCTGTCCGCAAAGACGTACTTGTTTCCATCAGGCGCTTCTCTTTAACTTCTTGTAACGCCAATTCTTCATCTATCAGCGTGTCAATTATCTCCATGCGCAACTCATTGCTGACAATGCTGTTTTGTCTGTTAACGAGCGGAAGGAGTGCGGATTCCGGGATAGGTGTACCATTTACATAAGCGACAGCTTGCGGAGATATAGGTTCGCTAGGTCGGCTGATTTTGAGATCTAGAAACCCAATCGCAATACCTGCAAATGCGAAAAGACTTAGCAATACAGAAGGTTGAGCTAATGTAGAAAGAATACTATTAAGTTTATTCTGGTCTGTATGGTGTGGTTTCATAATGAGTGACGGTTTTACGCTAAATTTATTTCGTTGTTACGATATCAAAAGGCTTGGACACGTCTAATAGAATGATATCATTAACATGTGCAAATCTCGGTTCTAAACTAGAAGAATAGACTATAGCATGGCATAAGCTAGAGCAAATTCCTAATGGAGAGAGTAATGCTATTCAAAAATGAAAATGCCGTGACGCCTGATGTGAGCGACACACTCAAGGATGCTCAAAAGCGCTTAGCATCTGTCGTCGGCCATTATGTTTCAGCACCTCTGCCCCATTTTGTACCCGAGCCTAATTTTGCCGAAGTTGAGGCTTTGGCGGAACATTTAGGCGGTTTTTCACATGTTGTGATCTTAGGAACCGGTGGCTCGAGCCTCGGTGGGCAAGCGCTGGTTGAGGGGGTTGCCAGTCAATCTGACGGCCCGACACTAAGTTTTATCGATAATCTCGATCCGCATAGTTTTGCTTTAATGTTGAATGGGCTTGATTGGGCACAAACAGCTTTCCTACCTATTTCTAAATCAGGAAACACGCCTGAAACATTATTCCAAATTGCGAGTATTATTAATTTGGCACCTCATGGCTTCGACGCCGCTCGCCAAATTGGGGCGATCGTTGGGGGGGGATCAAATTCGCTGCGTCAATTAGCGGCCCAATATGGTTTTCCAGTATATGATCACGAGGACGAGATTGGTGGACGGTTTGCCGTATTAACCAATGTTGGTTTGGTTCCGGGGCTATTGCGTGGCATTAAACCGCAAGATGTGATCGCTGGTGCGCGGGACTATGTGGCGCCCTTTTTAAAAGGTTCTGAAATCGATGCGATGGCAGGTGCAGCCTTGCAATTTGTACACTTGCGCGCGGGCCGTAACATATCGGTTTGCATGCCCTATAGCGATAGATTGCATAAATTTTGTTATTGGTATCGTCAACTCTGGGCAGAAAGCTTAGGCAAGCAAGGCGTTGGGTCTACGCCGTTAGCTGCACTTGGTCCTGTTGATCAGCATAGCCAATTACAGCTTTTTGTAGACGGTCCTGACGATAAATTCTTTACTGTGATGTCCCTCGATCAGCGGGGCGAAGGGGTGCTCACAGGCAATGTGCTGGATGCTGATGCAGCGAGCGCATGGTTAGGCCGTGTGAGTATGGGTGATCTCGTGACCGCCCAAGCAAAAGCAACCGCCGTTACCTTAAATGGCCACGCCCGCCCGGTTCGGCAGATGCACATAGAGCACATGACGGGGTATGGTATGGGTGCATTGTTCATGCATTTTATGGTTGAAACAATCTTGACTGCAGACTTGCTGGGTATCAATGCTTTTGATCAGCCAGCTGTTGAAGAAGGTAAAGTTTTAACTAAGAGCTATTTGACGAAAGCGTAAAACAGCCACAAAATACAATATGCGCATTCATCGATTATCAACTGAGACTGTCAACCGTATTGCCGCCGGTGAGGTTATCGAGCGTCCAGCTAATGCCGTAAAAGAGTTGGTGGAAAACGCCATCGATGCAGGGGCCCGTAAAATAGCGGTCACGCTCGGTCGGGGTGGCAAAGACCTGATCATTGTTGAAGATGACGGTATTGGGATGAATGCTGATGAACTCAGTATCGCCATAGAACGCCATGCAACCTCTAAGCTTCCTGAGGGCGATGATGGCGCAAAAATGTTTCGCATCCAAACGCTTGGCTTTCGGGGGGAAGCGTTACCGTCAATTGGGGCTGTTGCCAAATTATCTATCATATCCCGAAGCCAAGACGCGGCTTCGGCCAATGAAATATGTGTGGAAGGCGGACATGTTCAGGCGGTGCGCCCCGCCGCTGGCGGCATCGGTACGCGAGTCGAGGTCCGCGATTTATTTTATGCGACACCAGCGCGTTTAAAGTTTCTAAAAACCGATCGGTCTGAAAGTCAGACTGTCAGTGATACACTCAGGCGTTTAGCCATGGCGCATCCTGAAATTGGCTTTTTGCTGACACAAGACGGGCGTAAGAGTTTTAATTACCCGCCAGAACTTGGCGAAGATGCGACCCTCAAGCGCCTGTCACTTATTATGGGCCGTGAGTTCGAGGAAAATGCACTGGTTGTCCAGGCAGAGCGTGATGGTGTTCGGTTGTGGGGGTTTTGCGGTGTGCCCACATATAATCATGCAACGGCCCAAAAACAGTATCTGATTGTGAATGGGCGCCCAGTGCGCGACAAATTATTAAATGGTGCGGTGCGCGGGGCTTACCAAGACTTTTTGGCTGGCAATCGACATCCTGCTCTCGCTCTTTTTGTTGAGCTTTCACCCGATGATTTGGATGTTAATGTTCATCCAGCCAAAACCGAAGTTAGATTCCGAGACCCCGCTTTCATGCGCTCTATGATTGTGGGTGGGTTGCGGGCGGCAATATCATCGGCAGGGCACCGCGCCTCGACAACTGTTGCGGATCAAGCTTTGTCACGATTTCAAGTTGGGTCGACGCCTCCAGGTGGCTTTGCTGAAAATCAACCAACGCGCTATCAAGGCACATATTCGGGTTCATCTCAAACGACGGGCTCGGAGTTTCGTCAGGCTCATTTTGATGCAGGCCGCCCAGATGCGCCTCAAGCGTGGTACGCCACACCACCAGAAGCAAATACAGCCAGTACGGCATCGAGTGATCTTGCTTTACCGCTTGGGTCAGCCCGCGCGCAATTACACGAAACATATATTGTTGCACAGACGGGCGATGGTTTGGTTATCGTCGATCAGCATGCGGCCCACGAGCGGCTCGTTTACGAACGCATGAAAAAGCAAATGGCGGAAACGGGCATTAAGCGCCAAATTTTACTGATCCCTGAAATTGTTGACTTAGATTCAGCACAAGCCGATGGGTTGTTGGCACGCAAGCAGGAGCTGCTTTCGCTGGGTTTAGTAATCGAAGTATTTGGCGGTGATCAAGGCGGCCAGACCAGCATTATGGTGCGCGAAGTGCCAGACCTTCTAGGTGTGAGAGACGTCGCTGGCCTCGTGCGCGATATGGCGGCAAATATTGAGCAGTTTGGCGGCGGTTTGGCGCTCGAAGAGCGACTGGAAGATATTTGCGGCACCATGGCATGCCATGGGTCGGTGCGTGCAGGGCGCCGTTTGTCCGGTGCAGAAATGGATGCTTTATTGCGCGAAATGGAAGTAACGCCGCATTCAGGCCAGTGCAACCATGGGCGTCCAACATATATAAAGCTCGCCCTCAATGATATTGAGCGGCTGTTTGGGCGCCGCGGTTAGTGACGCATTTTAAGGATTGGCAAGAAAAAAGGGCATCTTAATAGATGCCCTTTAATTTAACCAAAGATTGCTTGACGCTTAAGAGCGCGGCACATCCAATGTTTTGTCTTCGCTATTGTGTTGAGCGCTGTCCATGTATTTTTTCATTTCAAGGCGCGCAATTGTCCGGTTATGAACTTCATCGGGTCCATCAGCCAAACGTAATGTACGAATACCGGCATACATACGGGCAAGGCCAAAGTCAGTGGTCACACCGCCACCACCGTGTGCCTGAATGGCATCATCGATGATTTGCAATGCAATACGAGGGCCTGCAACTTTAATTTGCGCAATTTCGCTTTTCGCAACTTTATTACCGACAGTGTCCATCATGTAAGCGGCTTTAAGCGTTAATAGACGCGACATCTCAATATTCGTACGTGCTTCAGCGACGCGTTGTTCCCAGACACTGTGGTCAGCAATACGCTTGCCAAAAGCAGTTCTTGACAAAATGCGTGTACACATTTTTTCAAGCGCGCGTTCGGCAACACCAATGGTGCGCATGCAATGGTGAATACGTCCAGGGCCAAGGCGCCCTTGAGCGATTTCAAAACCACGACCCTCGCCGAGAAGCAAGTTTTCTTTGGGAACGCGAACGTCCTTTAGAATAACCTCGGCGTGACCATGGGGTGCATCGTCATATCCAAAGACTGGCAGCATACGAACGATTTCAATGCCTGGCGCATCAAGGGGTACGATGATCTGCGACTGTTGCTGGTGCCGTGGGGCATCTGGGTTTGTTTTGCCCATGACGATGGCAACTTTACAACGAGGGTCACCAACACCTGAAGACCACCACTTACGACCATTAATGACATAGTGATCGCCATCAAGTTCGATGCGTGTCTCAATGTTAGTTGCATCAGAAGAAGCCACATCTGGCTCGGTCATCAAGAAGGCTGAACGGATATCACCATTTAACAGCGGCTCTAGATAAGCTTTCTTGTGATCTTCATTACCATAGCGCTCGAAAACTTCCATATTGCCTGTATCAGGTGCTGAACAGTTAAAGACTTCAGCAGCAAACCCAACGCGTCCCATAATTTCGCAAAGGGGCGCATATTCAAGATTGGTAAGGCCAAAACCGAGTTCACTTTCTGGTAAGAAAAGATTCCACAAGCCTTCTGCTTTAGCTTTTGCTTTAAGCTCTTCAACGATTGGCACAACTTGCCAGCGATTTGCGCCGAAGCTCTCCATTTGCTCGTGATAGGTAATTTCGTTTGGATAAACATGTTCATCCATGAATGCCTCAACGCGCGCGATGAGTTCTTTTGTCTTATCATTATACTCAAAAATCATTTACTTTCCCTCTCATAAATCCCTTAACGTGCTCGTATTTAAGCAGACAATTGCTGATTTGTGCATTAGTTTTTTATGCTATTTCGCCGCATGGCAAAAAAATCTCGTAATAAGTCAGCGCATTCTTGCTCGTTTAAGCCGCCAATGACTTCGGGGCTGTGATGGCAACTTTTTTGCTCGAAAAACCTTACCCCGTGATCAACGGCACCGGCCTTGCTGTCCGGCGCGCCATAATATAGGCGGCGAATTCGGGCATGCGAAATCGCTCCGGCACACATAGTGCACGGCTCTAGCGACACATAAAGGTCGCAATCATTTAGGCGTTCATTGCCAATGGCATCAGCGGCGGCGCGCAATGCACGAATTTCAGCATGAGCCGTTGGGTCATTTAACGCGCGCATGGCATTATTTGCGCGCGCAATAATTCGCCCGTCATCAGATACAATGACGGCGCCAACCGGTACCTCACCTCTATCAGCTGCCATTTTGGCCTCTGCCAAGGCGATATCCATGAAATTTTGTTTCATCATAAGGTTAGATTAGTCATATTTAGCCGGAATAATAGGATGAATTCATCAAGCTTGGTATTCAAGCCTTAAAAGCCGTGCTACATCGGCAGTATGACAGATCATAAAGACAACGTGGAGACACCAGCTGGCGAACGAATAGCGAAAGTTATTGCGCGCGCTGGATTGTGTTCGCGTCGCCAAGCTGAGCAATGGGTCGAAGCGGGGCGCGTTCAGGTAAATGGCCGTAAAATTTCAAGTCCAGCGCTTAATGTCACGCCGCAACATATTGTCTTAGTGGATGGCAAACCATTGGTCGCGCCGGACCCGCCGCGCTTATGGCGTTATCATAAGCCCGTCGGCCTTGTAACCACAGAGCACGACCCACAGGGGCGACCGACTATTTATTCTAAACTCCCAAAGGATCTGCCGCGTGTTTTAACGGTAGGACGTCTTGATATGAATACTGAGGGTCTTTTGCTATTAACTAATGATGGCAATTTGAAACGCTATCTCGAATTGCCGGATACCGGTTGGCAGCGGCGTTACCGCGTGCGTGCCTATGGGCGGCCAAACGAAGCGTCGCTGGTTGCGCTTAAAAAAGGGATTACAATTGATGGCATTGATTACCGCAGCATTGACGCGCAGTTCGAGCGCCAGCAAGGCGGCAATGCTTGGCTAACCGTTAGCTTACGCGAAGGTAAAAATCGCGAAGTTAAGCGCGTGCTTGAACATATTGGGCTTCAGGTGAATAGGCTAATTAGGCTTTCTTTTGGCCCGTTTCAACTTGGACAGCTCGATGAAGGTGGTGTTGAAGAAGTTCCGCGCAAAGTCTTGCGTCAACAATTAGGTGCCAAATGGGCTCAATTTGCAGAAGGCTATGCCGATGAGGGAAGTGAAACCGGCATAGCTGCTGGCGATCGGCGTTCTTCGGGCGCGCGCGCGCGTGATGCGCGCTTAAAAGATGCGAAGGGCATAAGGTCATCCTTGGCGCGCAAGGCGTCTAAGGTCGAGCCCGAAAATACATCGAGACCTAAGGGTAAATTCGGCGGTGCAAGGTTTAAGAAATCTGGAGGTTCAGCCGCTGATTTGACGTCGGATAAACCAAAATTTGGCGCCCGTGGAAAATCAAATTTCGTTAAATCCGGAGCGTCAAAATCACGATCAGAAAATCTTGGCAAACAAGGTGCGAGTAGTTCAAATAATGCTAAGTCAGGGGGTAAACCTCGTCCTAACGGAAATGATCGTGCGGATCGTCGGCGGTAGCTTACGCGGTCGCTCGCTTCGGGCGCCAGCATCTCGTTTAACACGGCCAACGAGTGATCGAACGCGCGAAGCTTTATTTTCTATCCTCGGCGCTATGCCAGAATTTGACATTGACGATGCCCGCGTGATTGACCTATTTGCGGGGACGGGCGCTTTAGGGTTTGAGGCGCTTTCTCGCGGCGCCCAATTTTCTTTATTTGTCGAGACGGATAGTGCCGCACGCGGTGTTTTGCGCGATAATTCAGATACGCTCGAGCTTATGGGTGTGAGTAAAATTTATAAGCGTGACGCAACGCAACTTGGGCCGCGTCCAGCCTCCGTTGGTCCGGTTTTTGACCTTGCGTTTCTCGACCCACCTTATGAAAAGGATCTCGCTACTAGGGCGCTTGAACAACTGGATAAGGGAGGTTGGCTGGCCCCCAGCGCTATGGTTATTGTAGAGGAGAGCGCGCGCATTACATTTGTGCCGCCGGCAACTTATCAACTTTTTGACACGCGAAAATATGGCGACACGTCGCTACATTTTATGCTCTATAACGGGTCGGCCTAGCAACCTTATGTCTCTTAGACGGCGCCCGCGCGTAGAGCAAATTCCCAACCAGCATCGGATAACGGCTGAACGCGGTCAGTCATAGCGGCCGCATGGGCATTTGACGCTGTTCCATCACGAACGCGCCCGACAATGCCTTGTAAAATACCGGCGAGGCGGAACATATTATAGGCAACATAGAAGTCCATATTCTCAATGCTATCGCGACCCGTATGGCGGCAATAAAGCTCTGTGTATTCTTGTGCATCAGGTATGTTCAAGTCTTTTAAGTTCGAGCCCATAAGGCTTGATGTTGACGCACCATCTTGTGGCATAAACCATTGCATTAAGTGATAGGTAAAGTCGCCTAAAGGGTGCCCCAAAGTTGATAGTTCCCAGTCAAGCACAGCCTTTACCTTTGGTTCTGTTGGGTGAAGAACCATATTATCTAAACGATAATCGCCATGGACAATCGAGCTTTCATCGTCTCCTGGAATGTTGTTTGGCAACCATTCCATGAGTTTGTTCATACTGGTAATGGATTGCGTTTCGGAGGCGACATACTGCTTTGTCCAACGCGAGATCTGACGCGCAAAATAATTCCCGGGTTTGCCGAAATCTTCAAGACCGAGCGACATGTAATCGACCTTATGCAGTTGTGCTAAAGTTTCGATCTTGGCTTCAAAAATAGCGCGCCTTCCCTCGCGTGGGATGTCTGGCAAATGTGGGTCCCACAAAATGCGTCCCTCGACCATGTCCATAATATAGAACATCGTGCCCGTAACGCTCTCGTCCTCACATAAGCAATAACTTTTAGCGACGGGAAACCCGACCGAGTGCAATGCCGTAATAATGCGATATTCGCGGTCAACGGCATGTGCTGAGGGCAATAGTTTCCCTGGTGGTTTGCGCCGCATAACATATTTTTTCTTCGGAGTGATGAGCTGGTATGTCGGATTGGATTGTCCACCTTTGAACTGGCGAACCTCAAGTGGCCCTTCAAAGCCCTCAACATGGGCCTGCATATATTGTTCTAAGCGATTAGCGTCAAAAGCGTGGCTTGTCTCGACATCCTTTGTGCCACCAAATTTTTCTGCAGCTTCATCTTTCATCGTCATCTCCTCATCACTCTTTAACGTCGCGTTACGCTTAGATACGCCATTGCGCTTAAATACGGACTTTAACACATAAGCCTTATCGTTAGCATTTATGGTTTTTGGCGTTCTATTTCTCGCCAACCAATATCACTTCTACAAAATCCTTCTTTCCAGTCTATTCGGCTAATGGCGTCATAGGCAATGCCACGTGCCTGAGAAATTGTCGCGGCTTTTGCCGTTATATTCAAAACGCGGCCACCGACGGCAATGGTTGCCTCGTCTTTTTTTGCCGTTCCGGCATGAAAGATAACGGCGCCGGCTTCAGAAGCGGCGTCAAGGCCATTGATTTCACTGCCTTTTTCGTAATTTTCTGGATATCCAGCCGACGCCATAACGACTGTTAGTGCCGTATCCGGTGACCAGTCCAAACCAATATCACTTAAGTCAGCATAGGCGCACCCCATCAATGCTGGGACGATATCGCTCTCTAGGCGCGCCATTAAGACTTGGCATTCCGGGTCGCCAAACCGGGCATTATATTCAACCAATTTGGGGCCATCTTTTGTCAGCATGAGACCGGCATATAATACGCCCGTATAGGGCGTTCCGCGTCCTGCTAAAGTGGTTAGGGTGGGCATGATAATTTCATCAAGACTTTGTTCTATCAAGGCAGGCGTCATGACGGGCGCTGGCGAATAGGCGCCCATGCCGCCTGTATTAGGGCCCGTGTCATTGTCTCCAACGCGCTTATGGTCTTGGGCTGTGGCCAACGGGATTGCGCGTTTACCATCAGTTAGGACGAAAAAACTTGCTTCTTCGCCTTCCATAAACTCTTCGATGACAAGCTCGGCTCCCGCGGCGCCGAAGGCGCCGTCAAAAATCATATCAACCGCATTATGCGCTTCTTTATCATTCATTGCGATGATGACGCCTTTACCGGCAGCCAGTCCATCGGCCTTAATAACAATCGGTGCGGGGTGCGTATCAAGATAATGGTGTGCATCTCTCGCATTATCAAATCGGCCATAATCAGCTGTCGGGATACTGGCCTCAGCGCAAAGGTCTTTGGTAAAGCCTTTAGAGCCTTCTAACTGCGCGGCGGCAGCGGAAGGGCCAAAAGCGGGGAAGCCAGCCACACGCAGGGCGTCTGATACGCCGCTTACCAACGGTGCCTCGGGCCCAATGATAACAAGATCGATCTTATGTTCGGTGCAAAAGGAAATAACCTCTTCAGCGCTTTCCGGGTTAAGGGCAATATTTTGTGCAACATCTTGTGTGCCGCCATTGCCGGGGGCGCAATAAAGCGCGCCTACTAGTGGGCTTTGCTTTATTTTCCAACATAGCGCATGTTCACGGCCGCCATTGCCTAACACTAAAAGGTTGAGTTTTTCTTGTGTCATTGCTTATCTGTTTCCAGTTAGATGGTGAGTGCACACCAGTGCATGAATCGTTTATACAAAGTAGAGTATACACGAGATGAGTTAGGGTTCACCCATCTCACACCAGATTATGGGTGCAAAACTTGTAAAAAGCTTATTGGCCCTGGAGTTAAATGAGATCGCATAATGTTTGACGAGAAAGACACGCCGAGCAATGTGGCCGAATACACCGTTAGTGAGATCTCGGGAGCCATTAAGCGCGCCATAGAGGATGATTTTGGTTTTGTACGGATACGTGGCGAGCTAGGGCGGGTCGCGCGTCCTGCTTCCGGCCATCTCTATTTTGATTTGAAAGATGATAAGGCCGTGCTTGCTTCTGTTTGCTGGAAGGCGGTTGCTGGGCGGCTTGCGGTTCAGCCAGAGCAAGGCCTAGAAGTTGTTTGCACAGGAAACTTAACAACTTTTGCGGGTCAATCGCGTTATCAGATGGTTGTGCAGCATATGGAGCCAGCTGGCGCTGGTGCTTTGATGGCGCTTCTCGAAGAGCGCCGAAAAAAACTTGCTGCCGAGGGCTTATTTAGCGACGAACGCAAGCAACCTATTCCCTATTTGCCAAAAGTGATTGGTGTGGTTACGAGCCCTTCGGGCGCTGTCATACGCGATATACTTCATCGCTTAGCCGAGCGCTTTCCGCGCCACGTTATCGTCTGGCCGGTTCGTGTGCAGGGGCAGGGTAGTGCTGAGGAAATCGCGCAAGCCATTGATGGATTTAATGCCTTGCCGATTAATGGAGAGAATGGCGGTATTGTAAGACCCGACCTCATTATTGTGGCGCGCGGCGGCGGCAGCCTCGAGGACTTATGGTCGTTTAATGAAGAGATTGTGGTGCGCAGTGTTGCGGCATCCAACATCCCTGTTATTTCAGCTGTCGGACACGAGACAGATACAACCTTGATCGACTATGTATCAGATAAAAGGGCACCGACACCAACGGCTGCTGCAGAAATGGCAGTGCCCGTGCGCGCCCAACTTTTGGCTAACATACTCGACATGGAGCGTCGGCTTGTTCAATCGAGTGCGCGCTTGGTTTCAAATCATCGTAACCATTTGCAAGGTTTGTCTCGCGGTTTGCCGCGCCCGCAAGAGATGGTTGGCCAAGCGAGCCAGCGTCTCGATATTGCGTCGCAGAAACTCGATTTTGCACTTAATCGATTTGTACAAGATGCCAATGCGCTTCTTGATTTAATTTCGACACGTTTACACCCGCGCTTATTAGATGTTTCGCGTCGGTTGGGGCCATTGCAAGACCACGCACGACGTTTGACCCGGGCGATGCGTTATGTGACCGACAATGCACAGAAGCAACTGGGGTTCGTTGGTCGCCAAATGGATTTGTTGAGCCATGAGGGTGTTTTATCTCGCGGTTTTGCTTTGGTTCTCGACGGAAATGCTAAACCAATCCGTGATGCGCAATCGGTTGTTGAGGGTCAGCGCGTGCGTATTGTGATGGCTGGCGACCACGGCTTTGAGGCCGAGCGCGTGGGCTCAACCGACGCTTTATCCGCCCCGTCCTCAAAAGTTGTTTCGGGCATATCAGGCGCCGAAAAACCATCAGCCCAGAAAACAAAAAATGCGATAAAACAGAGAAAATCAAACGGTGACGATCAGGGCAATTTATTCTAAAAGTACATTATGGATAATACAAATTTAGGTGCACAGGCCGAAATACGCTATTTGGATGGAGATTTCGAGGTTATAAAACCTGGAACTCATGTCTTATGCGCCGTCACAGGCGATGTTATTTCGCTCGAAGATTTGCGATATTGGAATGTCGATAAGCAAGAAGCTTACCGTGACGCCGTGGCATCCTTTGAGGCTTTTAAGAAGCAACAGTAATGCTCAAATCATCTGCGCGCGTCCTCTATTTTTTGCTGATACTCGGCCTGCCTTTTGGCTCTTTCAATGTTGCAGCTGCCCCCAAACACCTACCCGACTTAAACCAAAGCGGATTATGGCCTCAGGGTTATGTCAAAGAGGCTTACGGTCATCTTATCCAAGGTGGGCTTGTTATCTTCAAGCTCGCACCTGATGTAGATTTGGTTTTGGATGGGGCGCCTGTGCCGTGCAAAGATGGCTGGGCGCTTATCGGCTTTGATCGGGATCAAAAGTCGACTGCTGAGCTTGTTTTCAAGTTGGGCCAAAATCAGGAAGTGCGGTCGCTAACCATTAATGCCAAAGAATATAATATCCAGCGTATCGAGGGTATTCCTCAAAAATATGTCGCGCCCAAGCCCGAGGCAATGGCAAAAATTAAAGCCGATGGGCAAAAAAAACGCGCAGCGCGCCAAGAGATCAGCGATTTATTGGGGTTTGTTGATGGTTTCTCTTGGCCAGTGCTTGGACCAATTTCGGGCATATTTGGCAGTCAGCGCTTTTATAATGGAGAGGCAAGGCGCCCTCATTATGGTGTTGATGTTGCGGCACCGACCAATACACCAATTAAGGCGGCTGCACCTGGGCGTGTGACGTTAGCTGCTGGCGATATGTATTTTGAAGGCGGGTTGGTTTTTATTGATCATGGGCTTGGCCTCATGTCGGTTTATATGCACATGAATAGCGTCACAGTTCAGGTCGGTGAGATGGTTGATTCTGGCGATGTTATTGGAACTGTTGGCGCGACCGGGCGCGTCACTGGACCGCACCTTGATTGGCGTCTGCAGTGGATGGGACGAAATTTAGACCCAGCGCTGCTTGTGCCATCTATGCCGACACCCTAAATTAAACGGATGGTGTTTTAAGGCGCGCCAGGATATGCGCCATGAAATCGTCAGAAACCTCGAGACGGATGGGCACAATTGTCGAGCGCTCTAAAAGCTTTTGTCGATAATGAGCTTCATCACCTAATTTGGTCAAACGCGCGGCGTCTTTTTCGGTTGTATATAGGGTCAGATTTTGCGCGTCGGCAAATCTTAGAAGGTCTTTTGCGTCGTCCTCAGAAAAATAATAATGATCGGGGAAGTCACGCGTTTGCGCGACCTCAAACCCAAAATTCGCCAGTGTTTGGTAAAATTTTTGCGGACGCGCGATGGCGCAATAAGCCAAAACCGGCTTTTTATCATCAGTCTGGGTCAAGCTCGGTTTAGTGCTTGCATAAAACACCGGCACGGCACGGCCATGACATTTACCAATAAAGGTCGTGATGCCGTGACCCGTTGCGTCGCCGATAATGATCACAATGTCTGTTCTGTTAAGCGCTTCGTATGGATGTTCTCTGAGGGGGCCAGCTGGAAATATTAATTCATTGCCGAAGCCTTTTTCGCCATCAACGACCAATATATTAATATCATGATAGAGCGATGGGTTTTGAAGCCCGTCATCCTTGATTAGGATTGTGTTATCGGCGTTGCGCGCGAGCTCTGCGCTCGCGGCGCGATCGGCGCCGATAAAAACTTGGTGGCGCTGGGCCAGCATGAGGGGCTCGTCACCTACATCTATACTATTGTGAAGATTGAGGTCGACTGCGCATGCATCTTTTATCTGCCCCCCATATCCGCGCGATAAGATCGCTGGAGACCACCCCTTATCTTTTAAATGCTGCGCTATAAAATCTGTAACGGGGGTTTTTCCGGCGCCGCCGACCGTGACATTGCCAACACATATGATTGGTAACGCGGCCTTTTGCGGTTTCGCCGTAACACGGCGTAAAAAGCTGGCGCTTTGATAGAGCCAAGATAATGGACGTAAAGCAAAACCGCTGATTGATTTTGGGCGCCTCCAAAACTTGGGTTCACGCATCTTATTGGCCTCTCTGCGATGCGCTTATTTTGTTGTTTATCTCGACCGTTAGAAACTTTAAAACGCGTTTGGTTGCACCAGACTCGGCATTACTAAAGTTTTTGGCGCCTTTTCTATACATTTCAGCTTTTTCGGTATTGCTTAGAAGTGACTTGATTGTCTTTGTAAGGCTCGAGCGTGTCACCGCGAGGCAGCCTTTATGGGCGTGGAGGGTTTCATAAATCTCAGTAAAATTACTCGTCGATGGGCCATGGACAATAATATTGTCGAGGCGTGCTGCCTCGAGTGGGTTTTGTCCACCATGGGGTATCAATGAGCCACCAATAAAGCTGATTGAACTGAGCCGGTAATAAAGACCCATGTCGCCAATTGTGTCGCCCATGTAGAAGGCAGTTGTAGCATCGGGCGTTTGGTTAAGCGATGCGCGGGCCACGTTTTCGGTTAGGTCTCGAATAATGTCATCTGTGCGTTCGGGATGGCGTGGCACGATGATTGTAAGGAGTGTGGGGTATTTTTGGACCAATGTACGATGGGTCGCAATAATAACATTTTCCTCATCATCATGGGTGATGGCTGCGAGCCAACGGGGCCGGTCGCCAATTGCTTTTTTTAACTTTTGAAGTTTACCATGATTGCAAGCTAGGGGCGCCATATCGCGTTTAAGATTGCCTAGCATTTCAACGTGCGATACGCCTAAATCGTTTATACGGTCGCGCGTATGATCGTCTTGGGCAATGATAACGTCGAAGTATGACATTAACTGTTGGAACGTACCTCTGAGTTTTGACCAGCGACGATGACTGGTTTGTGAAAGGCGGGCATTCACAAGAGACATAAAGGCTTGCGTCTTTCGTGCTGCACGCAATAGGTTTGGCCAAAGTTCAGACTCGACGAAAAAAATGGCATCTGGGCGCCAATGATCAATGAACCGCTTTGTGAAACGCGGATGATCGATCGGCCGAAATTGATGAATAAGCCAATCGCCATTTTCCACTTGGTAACGGACAACAAGTTCAGCCGAGGATAGCGTACCTGTTGTGAGTAAAACATGTGCCTCAGGAAACTGCTTGCGCATTTTTAAGATTAGCGGCCAAATCGAGATTGTCTCGCCAAGGCTTGCGGCATGGTACCACAACACCAGACCCTGAGGACGTGGTATACTGCTTTTACCAAAGCGCTCGCCGTTTCGTCTTGGGTCTTCTTTCTGACGGGCCACACGAAACCACATGTGAAGAATAAGAGCAGGTTCTAAAAAGCGCGTGATAAGAGTGTATATAATCAGGGGCATCACATATTATCAGATTTAAATTGTGTATTATAAAGAGAAGCATAAAGACCATTCCGCTTAAGGAGCTCTGAATGCGTTCCGCGTTCTACGATTTGACCTTCCTCTAAAACCAAGATGATATCTGCATGTAGAATAGTTGAGAGCCGGTGGGCGATAATGAATGACGTACGTCCCTCCATTAATCGTGCAAGCGATTCTTGAACAAGGCTCTCAGAAGCTGTGTCGAGGGCACTGGTGGCTTCATCTAATAATAAAATAGGCGCATCTTTCAAGATGGCGCGGGCAATTGCGAGGCGTTGTTTTTGACCACCGGACAATCGCAAACCGCCCTCCCCGACGGGCGTTTGATACCCTGCGGGTAAGTCCTCAATAAATTCATGAGCCGCCGCGAGTTGTGCCGCTTTTTTTATCTCATCTAAGCTGGCCTCAGTTCGTCCAAAGGCAATATTAGCGGCGATTGTGTCGTCGAATAAAAATGGGTCTTGTGTCACCAAGGCTGTTGCCTTGCGTAAAGAAGCGAGGTCGATATCACGCGTGTCATATCCATCGATTTCGATTCTGCCGTTCGTTACATCAAAGAAGCGCAGGATCAGGTTTAAAATTGTTGACTTTCCTGCCCCCGATGGGCCGACAAGGGCAACGGTTTTTCCAGGTTCAATATCGAAGTCTAAGTCATGAACCGCTTGGGTATCGCGGCCTGCATAATGGAATCCAACTTTATCAAAGCGAACATGACCGTCCTTTATCGCGACACTTTTAGCGTTGTCTCGATCGCGAATGTGAACCGGTTCATCGACGAGCTTAAATATGCGCTCGGCTGCAGCGACACCCTCTTGAAGTGCAGTTTGAATAGTTGCGACTGAGCGTAATGGCCCATAAGCCATTAAAAGCGCGGTGATAAAGCCCATGAATTCGCCCGTTGTCAGGAGGCCATCATAACTTTGTTTGGCGCCAAAATAAATAATACAAGCGACGGCAAGTCCGGCTAAAACTTCGACGATGGGGCTGCTTGTGGCTCGTGCCTTATAGGCGCGCATTGCGAAATCTAGAATTTTATCAATATTGCTATCGGCACGTGCGACGAGGCTCGTTTCTTGACTATAGGCTTTGATGATACGAAGTCCCGACATCGTCTCGGCGATTGTTGTGGAAAGCCCGCCGGTTTCCTCTAGGCCTTGGCGTGACGCTTTACGCGTCCGCTTACCAACAGAACGCAGCAAGACAAGTCCCAATGGAATAACGATGATTGTGAAAATCATTGCCAAATACCAATTGGTGTAAAACATAACGCCGATCAGCGCGAAAACAGTGAGTAAGTGCCGGGCCAGACCGATGACCGTATTATTGACAGTGTCGCGCAGGCGGATCGTATCTGTCATAAATATTGAGATATATTCGCCCGTATGTTGGCGAGAGATAAATGCGAGATCTCCGCAGACAATTTGTTCATATAAATCTTTTTGCAAATTCGCGGTGGTGCTTTGTCCGACAAAATTCAAAATAACATTTGATGCATAGGTGGCAGCGGCGCGAATAAGCGATACTGCAAAAATTCCTACGGGGATTAGCACTAAAAGCTGAGGGTTAGGCTCGTTAAAAACATTGTCAATTGCTTGCTGAATAAACCATGGCATGGCCCCAGTTGTGGCGGCAACGACAATATTGGTTAAAATACCTATGCCTAGAAGACCGAGATAGGGACGCAGATAACTTTTGATCATACGCACGATCAGCGCCATTGATCTGCCGTTTCCAGCATAATATTTTGCGATAATCTCGGGCGACACATTTTTAATGTGTCGATTTTTATATGCGGCCATTTATGAGCAACCTAGTTAGAACTGCTTGTGGATAGCATAAGTTGTTGTTTTTGTCGCGCCTATAGGCCTGCTAACGACATTTTTGGTATCAGGATGCTTGGTGCATTTACACTCTGACGAAAACTTAAGTCATTTGCGGGCTCAAGATTTGCGAACATGTCTCGCAAATTACTCGCAATGGTTATTTCGCTGACGGGGTATGCGATCTCGCCATTTTCAATCCAAAAACCTGACGCGCCGCGGCTGTAGTCGCCAGTAACGCCGTTTACACCCATCCCGATGAGTTCGGTTACCAGCAAGCCTTGCCCAATATCTTTGATCATGTCGTCAACGCTACGCTTGCCAGCTTCCATGTGAAGGTTTGTGGCGCTTGGGCCTGGGGGTGAACCGATGCCGCGTCCTGCGCGAGCGTTGCTTTCTAATCCTAATTGCTTTGCGGTTGCGCTCTCGAGCAGCCAACATGTCAAGTGCCCATCATCGATCGGTTTGAGCGCCGTCATGGGCAAACCCTCACCATCAAATGCGGCCGAGCGAAGGCCGCGCAAACGCAGCGGGTCGTCAATAATACTGACACCTTTTGGCATAATCATTTTGTTCATGTCTTGACGCAAAAAGGAGGTGCCGCGGGCAACCGCGCCGCCAGAAATAGCTCCCATTAAATGGCCGATGAGCGATGCTGAAATACGTTTATCGAAGATAACGGGCGCCTTTGTGCTGTTGATTTTTCGTGGGTTAAGGCGCTCTAATGTGCGCTTTGCGGCGCGCTCGCCAATATTCTGGGGGGTGTCGAGGTCACAAAAATGACGAGCACTATGGCTGGCATAGTCGCGCTCCATCTTGTCTCCCGTTCCTGCAAGAACGGCACAGCTCATTGAGAAAGAAGATGTTTTATAGGCTCCTGAGAATCCGTGACTGGTGACCAGTGCCGTGCCACCACGTCCCCAACCCGCGCCAGCACCCTCTGAATTTGTGATACCGTCATGAGCGCGGGCGCGTTCTTCAATTTCGAGAACCTTTGCGCTTAATTCGTCGGCGCTCGGCTCGTATGTATCGAGCAGGTCTAGGTCATCCCATTGTTTGGCGAGACGATCGACATCAGCGAGGCCGCAATAGGGGTCGGCAGGCGTATTGCGTGCCATGGCAACGGCGCGCTCAGCGAGTGTATCAATCATGGAAGGGTCAGCGCCACTGGCAGAGACAAATGCTTGGCTTTGACCGACAAAGGCGCGCAAACCAATATCTCGGCTTTCGGCACGTTCCAAATCTTCAATTTCTCCAAGACGACACGAAACGCTCAAAGATGCCGATGCACTGATCAGAACATCAGATGCATCTGCGCCATAGGCTTTGAGGCGTTCAACAGCATGGCTTGCAAGATCGAGATCGTCGATTGAATTGGTCATTAGGTGTCTGCCTTTTAATTGGTTGAAAAGCCATCCGTCATTGTGCCTTTGAGGCGTGGCTTTTTGGTTTTTGGAGGGGCCAGTGTGTCATCGTTGAGACCGGTTGCCCGTTTAATAATATCTATATAACTCTCGGCTATTTCCATGCGGGGGCCGTAGCCTGCGTCGATCAGTTTATCGTGCAATTTTGGTAATTGAAATGCTGGGATATGCATAATGAGGTGATGTGCGACATGATAATTGACCCAATAAGGCGCGATGAATGTGCGCGCCAATAATCCAGCTTTGGTTGTGCGCGCGTTGCGAAAAGGGTCATCATTATCGGGTACAATCGCATGTTCGGCGATATTACGAATGCGCGTTATTGCCATGTGATATGTAAAAAACGGAAGCACCCACAAAGCAAAATATATGCTCCAGTGAAATAATAGGGTGCAGATGCCGAAAATTATAGCCTGAGCAATAAGTGCGGCCCCAAGGCGTTGTCGGAAATGCGAGATGCGCTGGAAAAGCGGCCATGTGGGATCACCTAGCGCTGATAAAATTTGCGCCTTTCTCTGCTGATAAGCGGTTTGACCTGTTAGGTCGCGTATCATTTTGCGCCTGAAGCTATCACGCGAGATCGGGAAAGGTTTTGATAAAACGAGGTCCGGGTCATCGGCTTGCTGGGTTCGCGCATGATGTTTCATGTGATAGTGCCGATAGGCAGCCGTATTTGCCAAGAGCGGCAGTCCACAAAATAGGTCGCTCAAGCGATCATTCAGCCAAGGTGTTTTCGTCAACGCATTATGAGCTGCATCGTGTAATAAAATGGAAAGCCCTAATTGTCGGGTGCCAATCAGCATGACCGATAAAATGAATGTGACGGGGTTCGGAAAAAAATAGAATAGGGCCATGGCGCCTAAAATGACGGTCCACGCATGTGCGACCAGCGCAATTCCCATAATATCAGAGCGTTTTCGCAATTGAGCGAGCGTCTCTGCATCGATAATTGATCGGGCCGGAACCCTGATGGCTGCATTTTTGCTATTCATTTATTAATCCAAGTTAGGCCTTAATTATATGTGTCAAAAGCGGCAAAAGCCAGCAAATGCTTCTATCTGTGCTTATTAGTCGCCAACTCATGTCCTGTAAGTTCAAGTTCAAGCCTATGCCGCCAATAAGAGCGATAGGGCGACTAAGATGCCAGTCTCACGATTACGTCGGAATAAGAGGAGGCAAATCTCGGGGTTATGAATATCGAGCAAGTATATTTGGCGCCATAAATGGCCAGCGACGACGGCTACTCCAAACCAGAACAGAACAGGCAATTGCGCCAGCCATCCCGAGACTGACATGGAAACAAGCATCGCACCATAAAATATATATAATGCGAGACGCGTGTGCTCGCCAAGCCGTCTTGCCGATGACTTGACGCCGACCAACGCATCGTCTTCGCGGTCTTGGTGCGCATAGATCGTATCATAGCCAAGCGTCCAAAAAATGCCGGCAACATATAACCATATAACAGCGGGCTCGATCCGCCCGTCTAAGCTCGCATAGCCCATTAACGCACCCCAATTAAATGCCAGCCCAAGAAATAGTTGTGGCCACCATGTAATTCGCTTCATAAAAGGGTAAATGGCCACTAAGAGTAGAGATGCTATGCCGAGCTTTATTGTAGTTGGGTTGAATTGGACCAATATAATAAGACCGATGCCGCATTGAAAAACCAAAAACCCTATTGCTTGCCTCTGCGTGATATGACCCGCCGCCAAAGGACGATTTGCTGTGCGTGCAACCTGGGCATCAATATCGCGATCAATAATATCATTGAATGTGCAGCCGGCGCCGCGCATCACGAGAGCGCCAAAGGCGAAAAGCGCAATGGACGTAAGTGGCGGAAAAAGGGCTCCTTGATTATCAGCCAATAAAAGTCCCCATACGCATGGTAAAAATAGCAACCATGTACCAATGGGGCGATCTAATCTGGCCAAGCGCGCATAGGGTTGAATTGTGGCTGGAAGATATAGGTCTACCCAATGATCGGGAATCGCGTCGGCTGGGCGCTGAGTTTCTTTACTTTTCATGCTATCCTTATATCCGATAGATGTCCTATATCAATAACGAGATTTTTCGTTTGGGAGGAGAGCCTAATGGAAGATAAAGCGGGCGGTGATCTTTGGCGGGCCAGATTATATGTTGCAGAAACACTGGCGTCAGACACGCATATCGAACTTGCAACAGGGCAATCTCATTATTTGCGCAATGTTTTGCGGTGTCAAATTGGCGAGCATGTTGAGGTGTTTAACGGCAAAAATGGCGCCTATGACGCCATTATCGACGAAATAAACAAGAAATCAGTTCTTCTCCAGATAGGGGGGCAGCAAAAGCAACCGGAAAAATTACCTCCTATCGGGTTAGCTTTCGCACCGCTAAAGCGCGAGAGGCTTGACTATCTTGTTCAAAAAGCTGTTGAAATGGGTGTGACCGAGCTGGTGCCAGTGATCACGCAGCGTACCCAAGGCGGGCGTATGAATATGGATAAATTGCGCGCTAACGCCATTGAGGCCGCCGAACAATGCGAGCGTGTTGGTTTGCCAAATATTCATGACCCTATGCCATTGGCCATATTTTTAGAGTCTTTTGCGGGCGATACCCATCTTATCTTCTGTGATGAAGCTGACGCCGGCAACAGCTCACGGTTACCTAAACGACAGAATAAGGCGCTAAAAATGGTTTTGGTGGGCCCAGAAGGCGGTTTTTCGAATGACGAGCGCGGTCTTATTAAGGCGCATCCCGCGCATCATACGTTGGCGCTCGGACCTCGCATTTTGCGCGCCGACACGGCAATTGTGGCTGCACTCACGCTGGTGCAATATAGTTGCGGTGATTGGGGTGAATAGAATTTCTTGTCAGCAGGGCGGAACGGTTCTATAGACGAAATACTATGTAAGGAGCGCGTATGTCAGGTCCCTCGTCAGCCAGCGATGATATTTTAGAAAATGTACAAGACCTAAAGGCTTGGATGGAAGCTGGCGCAAAGCCAAAAGCTGATTGGTTGATTGGTACTGAACACGAAAAATTTGGTTTTAATCGTAATACCTTGCGCCCTCTCGCCTATGGAGGAGAAAATGGCATTGAGGCCATGCTGCGCGGCCTGACGCGGTTTGATTGGGAGCCGGTTTTTGAAGATGGTTACCTTATTGCGCTTCAGCGCGACGCGGATAAAGGCGGTGGGTCGGTAACCCTCGAACCAGGCGGGCAATTGGAGCTGTCGGGCGCACCTCTGGCATCTATTCATCAAACGTGCAGTGAAGTGAGTGGCCACTTGCGCGAAGTTCGCACTGTTGCAGATGAGCTGGGGCAGGGTTATTTGGGGCTCGGTTTTGCGCCAGATTGGACATTAGCCGACATGCCGCATATGCCTAAAGGGCGCTATCAGTTAATGCGCGATTATATGCCGACGCGTGGAAGTCGTGGTTTGGATATGATGTATCTAAGTTGCACCGTGCAGGTCAATTTGGATTTTGCATCGGAGCGCGACATGGTCAGTAAGTTAAGGCTTTCGCTTGCTTTGCAGCCTCTAGCCACAGCGCTTTTCGCTAATTCTCCATTTAAAAATGGCGCGATCACTGGTGATTTATCCGAGCGTTCGCTGATTTGGTTGGACACCGATAGTCATAGGACGGGCATGCTACCATTTGCTTTTGATGAGGGTTTTGGATTCGATCAATATGTTGACTATGCCCTTGATGTGCCAATGTATTTTGTGATCCGCGATGGTAAATATATCAACGCCATGGGCCTGAGTTTTAGAGACTTTCTCGATGGTCGCCTGTCAGTCTTGCCAGGAGAGAAGCCAACGGCAAAAGATTGGGAAAACCATTTAACAACCCTATTTCCCGAGGCACGCGTGAAGCGTTTTATTGAGATGCGAGGCGCAGATAGCGGCGTTTGGCAGAGTTTATGTGCCTTACCGGCTTTTTGGGTGGGTTTGTTGTATGATGAAGTTGTGATGGCCAAGGCACTTGACTTGATCTCCGATTGGACGGCTGAAGAAATGGCCGAACTTCGTAGCCGTGTGCCGCATTTCGGGCTTAAAACCCCCTTCCGAGATGGTACTCTGCATGATGTAGCACAAAAAGTCATTGCATTGTCTGAGCAAGGGCTTGGTGCGCGCGCCTTATCCGACGGGGTCGGTGGTGATGAGCGCGCCTTCTTAGCACCGGTTAAGAAGACCATTGAGGAAAATAAAACGCCAGCTGAGAGATTGGTTGAGCGCTATAACAGCGTTTGGGGCGGCAATATTAAAAACGTCTTCAGCGAAAACGCTTTTTAATGATCCTATAGCAGGGCCTAAAAGCTTGCGTGCCGAATTGGCGCCGCTTATGCGGTGCCGCCAACGGTTAACCCATCTATGCGCAAGCTGGGCTGCCCGACACCGACGGGGACGCCTTGCCCATCTTTTCCACAGGTGCCAATGCCTTCATCGAGTTGCATGTCATTCCCGATCATTGAAATACGCTGCATGCTCTCAGGGCCTGTGCCGATTAGGGTCGCCCCTTTGAGTGGTCGGCCTATTTGGCCATCGACAATTTCATAAGATTCCGTGCAAGAAAAAACGAATTTCCCAGATGTGATGTCGACCTGACCGCCGCCGAAAGCGGTCGCATATATCCCGTTTTTTACGCTTTTTATAATTTCTTCGGGTTCGTGTTGGCCGCCCAACATAAATGTATTTGTCATGCGGGGCAGTGGCTGACAAGCGAAGCTCTCGCGCCGGCCATTGCCTGTGGGTGCCATGTTCATCAGGCGCGCGTTCATGCGATCTTGAATGTAGCCTTTCAGAATGCCGTCCTCGATTAAGACGGTGCGTGATGTCGGTGTGCCCTCATCATCAACACTGAGGGAGCCACGACGATCCGGCAAAGTACCGTCATCGATAACGGTTACGCCCGGCGCGGCGACACGCTCGCCAATGCGATCGGAGAACGCAGATGTTTTTTTGCGATTAAAGTCGCCTTCTAGGCCGTGACCGACGGCTTCATGCAATAATATGCCCGGCCATCCTGCGCCTAGAACAACGTCCATTTCGCCGGCTGGCGCATCGATGGCATCCAAGTTAACGACGGCCTGACGGATGGCCTCGCGCACTTGCCCTTGCCAATTTTCGGGCGCCATCCAATGGCTGTAAGAAGCCCGCCCACCACGACCAGAATGGCCCGTTTCTTGCCGGTCACCCTCGCCGACCATGACAGAAACATCGAGGCGAACAAGCGGCCTAATATCAAAAATAGGGTTACCATCAGCGCGAATAATGGAGACAGCCTGCCATTCCCCTGACAAACTAATGGAGACTTGCCTTACCCGATTATCCTGAGCGCGTGCAAAACTATTAATTGTTTCGAGGAGCTTAACTTTATCTTCAAACTTATGTTCAAGGAGGGGGTTGTCGTCGGTGTAAAGGGAAATTTCTGCAGCGGTTGGTGCCAGCATTTGTTGACCTTGATAACCTCTGTTAACGGCAGAAACCGTTTCAGATGCGCGCTCTATTGCCGCGTGGGATAGTTCGGTTGAGTGCGCATAGCCCGTCATTTCTCCCATGACAGCGCGCAGTCCAAAGCCTTGGCTTGTATCAAAATTTGCCGCTTTTAAGCGATTATCATCGAATGAAAATGCTTCTGAGAGCGTGTATTCTAAAAACAACTCGCCATCATCCATATCTTTTAGTGTATCGCTCAGCTGGTCTTGTGTTTTACCGGCGTCTAAAAGGTTAGATGCAAAGAATAATTCGGCTGCTTTAGAATCTGACATTATCTTCTCCGTTTCGATGGGGCGAGCATAGCGCGTTGACTGAGATATATATAGTGCAGAATTTGGCTAAGTCGGATTTTGAGCCTTATTTTTGTCCCTTGTAAAACGTTTTAGCACCCACCAGTCTGGTGCCAGCAGGCCTTACTTATGTTGGGATATATATTAAGTATTCGTAATTTGGGCATTTGGTCGCATCGCCCCAAAATTCGAGCGCTTTTGTCAATCTAACCTTGTAAAGTTGAGGTAGTTGGTTAAATTGCAATCAACGCGGACTCACAAGCAGGGTGGAAAAAATAATGCGTCTATTTAGCAATATCGTTTTAGGGGCTTTGGCCAGTTTACCTTTGGCTTTTTCGGCTCTCGCTGATCAACCGAAACCTTGGCAATTAAATTTGCAAGAGGCAGCCACAGAGAATATGTCACGCATCGTGCAGTTTAATGATTTTCTGCTGGTGCTCATGACGGGCATTTGTTTGATTGTTCTTGGTTTGATGATTTATGTCATGATCCGCTTTCGGGCAGGGCGCAATGCAACACCCTCAAAAACGACGCACAATACGTTGGTTGAGGTTGTTTGGACGGTCGCTCCAATCTTGATATTGCTTGTTATTGCGGTTCCTTCATTCCGTTTGCTGTATTTTCAGCGGGTTTTACCAGAGGCTGATATGACGATTAAGGCGGTCGGATACCAGTGGTATTGGGGGTATGAATATCCTGATCACGGCAATTTTGCCTTTGATTCCCTAATGCTCGAGGATGCCGATCGCGGCGACCAGCCGCGCCTCTTAGCGACTGATACAGCCATGGTTGTGCCTGTTGGCACTGTTATTCGAGTTGTTGTGACGTCGGCAGATGTGCTGCATAGTTGGGCGATGCCAGCCTTTGGCTTAAAAATGGATGCGGTACCTGGACGTTTGAATGAAATTTGGTTTGAGGCCGAAAAAACGGGCACTTTTTATGGTCAGTGCTCTGAAATTTGCGGTATCAGGCATGCGTTTATGCCAATTCGAGTCGAAGTTGTTGAGCAAGAAGCGTTTGAACGCTGGGTACAAGAAGCGCGCGAAGAATATGCGAGTTTGAATACAAATGCAGTTGCGAGCGCACAAGCCGCAATTCCAAATAAAACAGTTAATTAGGAGCGATAGATATGGCAACCGATCACGCTGTAGGCGCACATCACGAAGAACACCCAACAGGGTGGAGGCGATACCTTTATTCCACAAACCATAAGGACATCGGAACGATGTACCTTATTTTTGCTATTTTTGCCGGTATTATCGGTGGTGCAATGTCAGTGATCATGCGCGCCGAATTACAGTCACCAGGCGATGGTATTCTGGGCGGTAACTATCACTTATATAACGTGTTGGTAACAGGCCATGGACTTATCATGATCTTCTTCATGGTTATGCCAGCGATGATTGGTGGTTTTGGTAACTGGTTTGTGCCGCTGATGATTGGGGCGCCAGATATGGCCTTCCCGCGGATGAATAATATTTCGTTTTGGCTTTTGCCTGCGTCGTTTATTCTGCTCGTGATTTCTATTTTTGTTGAGGGGCCGCCGGGCAATAATGGTGTCGGCGGTGGTTGGACCATTTACCCGCCTCTCTCGACCTCTGGTCAGCCTGGCCCTGCCATGGATTATGCGATTTTGTCGCTCCACGTTGCGGGCATCTCATCTATTTTGGGTGCAATTAACTTCATCACAACAATTTTTAACATGCGTGCGCCGGGTATGACCCTGCACAAAATGCCACTATTTGTTTGGTCGATTTTGGTAACAGTGTTTTTATTGCTTCTTTCGCTCCCCGTCTTTGCAGGCGCGATCACTATGTTGCTAACAGATCGTAATTTTGGAACGACATTCTTCGATCCAGCAGGTGGTGGTGACCCGATCTTGTTCCAGCATTTGTTTTGGTTCTTTGCTCACCCTGAGGTTTACATTCTTATCCTTCCAGGTTTCGGCATTGTGTCCCAAATTGTGTCGACGTTCTCACGCAAGCCCGTTTTTGGCTATCTCGGTATGGCTTATGCCATGGTTGCCATTGGTGGCGTCGGCTTTATCGTCTGGGCGCACCACATGTATACGGTGGGTTTATCTGTTGATACCCAAGCCTATTTTGTTGCAGCAACCATGGTTATTGCCGTTCCAACAGGAATTAAGATCTTTTCTTGGATTGCCACAATGTGGGGCGGCTCAATCGAGTTTAAAACACCCATGCTCTGGGCCATTGGATTTATCTTCCTCTTTACGCTTGGTGGTGTAACAGGTGTGATGTTGGCCAATGCTGGTGTTGACCGCGCTTACCACGATACTTATTTCGTGGTTGCTCACTTCCATTATGTGTTGTCTCTCGGCGCTGTTTTCGCGATTTTCGCAGCCTGGTACTACTGGTTCGGGAAAATGTTTGGTGTTGCTTATTCGGAATTTATCGGCAAGCTCCATTTCTGGGTCACTTTCTTTGGTGTGAACTTATTGTTCTTTCCGCAACACTTCCTCGGTCTAGCTGGTATGCCACGCCGTTATGTGGACTACCCAGATGCTTTCGCCGATTGGAACTATTGGTCATCAATGGGCAGTTATATCGCAGCCTTTGGTGTCTTGATCTTCCTGTTCGGTGTCGCGCATGCTTTCGCACGTCGTGTGCCTGTTGCAGATAACCCTTGGGGTGAAGGCGCAACAACACTTGAGTGGACACTTAGTTCGCCTCCACCATTCCACCAGTTCAATGAATTGCCGAAAGTTAAGTAATTCATTGGCGTTATGAGCTGAAAGAGGATCCAATGTCCCAAGCTGCTAAAAGCGAGATACTGATACCTGCGGAGCCCGTTATAGATACGGGCTCTGCATCAGACTTTTTCTCGTTAATGAAACCACGCGTTATGTCGTTGGTTATCTTTACGGCTGGTATTGGTCTTTTTATGGCCCCTAATACCGTACACCCCATGATCGCGATTGCGGCCTTGGCGATGATCGCTTTGGGTGCTGGTGCTTCGGCAGCATTGAATATGTGGTATGATGCTGACATTGATGAAATTATGACACGAACCAGGACACGCCCGGTGCCATCTAAGCGTTTGTCGGCCAACGACGCGCTTGCCTTTGGCCTTTGGATGTCCGGTATTTCGGTTTTTTGTATTGCTGTTATGGTTAACTATTTAAGCGCTGGTTTACTTGCGTTTACAATTTTTTTCTACGCGGTCATCTATACCATGTGGCTCAAACGCGCGACGCCGCAAAACATTGTTATTGGCGGCGCTGCTGGGGCGTTACCTCCCGTTATTGGTTGGGCGGCCGCAGCGAATTCCATTTCCCTTGAACCGCTTATATTTTTTGCGATTATATTCTTTTGGACACCACCGCATTTTTGGGCGCTGGCGCTGATTAAACAGGACGAGTATCGCTCGGTTGGTATACCGATGCTTCCGATCACCCATGGTGAGCGCAATACACGTTGGCAGATTGTCATTTATAGTTTTGTTTTAGTCGCGGTTAGTTTTGCGCCAGCTTATTTTGGTTTTTCTGGATCGATTTATCTGACCACGGTTGCTGTCCTGAATGTAGCATTTTTAGGCTTTGCATTTTGGTTATTCAGTGTCAGTGATGAGCGCAGAAATATGGCTGCGGGTTGGTTGTTTGGGTACTCGATTTTCTATTTATTCGCTTTATTTGCTTGTTTACCAATAGATCGCTTGTTTGGAGCTTTATAATGGCTGAAGATCAGAATTCGCCCGACGTTTCTGCCTGGACACCGGAGCTATTGCGTCAACGCCGCCGCCGTGCGGCAATTATGGCTGTTGGTATTTTAGTTTTGGTGGGTTTGTTTTTTGCGGTTACCATCGTGCGGCTTGCAGAAAACGTAGCTAAAAGTGCAGGGCAATCATGACCGAAGAAAAACAATCAGAAGTACAAAATAATTTAGAGACAAGAAATACAAAGACAGCGATACGTGCGGGCGCAGTTGCTGTGCTTATGGTCGGTTTAGCCTATGCTTCAGTGCCACTATATGATCTTTTTTGTCGTGTAACAGGTTTTGGGGGAACAACCCAAGTTGCTGAGCAAGCCCCTTCTCGTGTTGGAGATCGCAAAATCACAGTTCGCTTTGATGCTAGCCTAAATAGAGGTCTTAACTGGGATTTTGCGCCTATTAGTGCGCCAATGAGCGTCTCTGTTGGTGAAACAGGTTTGGCGTTTTATGGGGTTAAAAATCTGACCGATGCGTCAATGACGGGAACAGCAACCTTTAACGTGTCACCGGCTAAAGCTGGATATTATTTTAATAAAATTGAGTGTTTTTGTTTTACTGAGCAAGTGTTGAAGGCCGGTGAAACCGCTGAAATGCCAGTCACATTTTTTGTTGATCCAGAAATTATGGATGACCCAGAAATGGATGATGTAACAACCATTACTTTGTCGTATACTTTTTTCAAAGCGCCGGAAACGGCAAGCAGCTCGCTAATTGAACCGAGGGGATAGACTATGGCCGATAGCCACGCAAAACATCACGATTATCATCTGGTAGATCCGAGCCCATGGCCGCTGATTTCATCGGTTAGTGTTCTCATTTTGGCCATTGGTTCTGTTCAGTACCTTCATGATAGTCCCCCATGGCTCATGATCATAGGTTTTGTTGCTGTCTTATACTCAATGCTGGGTTGGTGGCGCGATGTTATTATTGAAGCTCAGAAGGGCGATCATACACCGGTCGTACAATTGCATCTGCGTTATGGTATGATTTTATTTATCGCTTCGGAAATCATGTTTTTTGTTGCTTGGTTTTGGGCTTATTTCGATGCAAGTCTGTACCCTGGTGAAGCGATCCAAGCAACACGTGCCGAGCTTACAGGCGGTCATTGGCCGCCGGCCGGTATCGAGACTTTCGATCCATGGCATTTACCTCTAATCAACACACTTATCTTGCTGACGTCGGGTACAACCGTGACCTGGGCTCACCATGCTTTGCTTCACGGTGACCGTAAAGGTCTAAAGTGGGGGCTGATATTGACGGTGGCACTCGGCGCCTTGTTCAGTGTTGTTCAGGCGTATGAATATAGCCATGCGGCGTTTGGGTTTTCTGGTCACATTTATGGTGCGACATTCTACATGGCGACAGGCTTCCATGGGTTCCATGTCTTGGTTGGTACGATATTTTTGCTTGTCTGTTTACTACGTGCCAATTACGGGCATTTCACAGAAAAACAACATTTTGGGTTTGAGGCCGCAGCATGGTACTGGCACTTTGTTGACGTTGTATGGCTATTCTTGTTTATTGTTATTTATGTGATCGGTGCTGGTGCGCCAGCTGCACATTAAGTTGCTGCTATTGTGGCGGATTTAGGATCAGAATTTTATCCATCTATTCCACCATTAAAAACGGCATTTAAGGCGCGCTGCCCCAGATGTGGGCAGGGCCCCTTATTTTCTACCTTCCTGGGTTTTGCCGATGAGTGTTCGGACTGTCGTCAAGATTACAGCAAGATAGATGCCGGAGATGGGCCTGCTGTTTTTGTCATTTTGATTGCTGGGTTTTTGATTGTGGCCGCGGCACTTTATGTAGAGGTTGTCTATCAACCGCCATATTGGTTGCATGCCGTCTTATGGCTTCCAATTGGCCTCGCGCTTCCCATCGCAATGCTGAGGCCAATGAAGGCATGGTTGGCCGCCAAGCAGTATCAAAATAATGCCGCTTTAGGGGTGCTTGATCTTGGCGACGAGACCTAAAATTGGCTTTGTGCCACCCATTATGACGGGTGTTATGTTAATTATTCTCATATTGCTCGGCAATTGGCAGATGGACCGGCTTTCTTGGAAGAACGATTTGCTGGCGACAATGGTTGAACGTGATCTTGCGCCGCCTTTGATGATAACATCTGGTAAGGATTTAGAGGCAATATCTCGGTTTGACCATGACTTCCACCCTATTCGTCTAGAAGGTAAATGGCGTGTCGATCTTGAGCAATATTGGTTTGCCACAGCAAATATTATTCCTCCTGGCCTAGCGCATAGAGACCGTGTTGGCTTCCATGTGATTACGCCATTGGAGTTAGAGGATGGCGCTTTTATTTATGTTGATCGAGGTTTTGTGCCAGACCGGTTGCGTGCAGTCAGCGCACGACCAGAGAATTTACCGAGCCAATTGGATGCAATATTAAGGTGGCCAGATGCACGCGGTATTTTTGATGCGGATAATTTACCGAGCGATCGTATCTGGTATGTGCGCGACACAATTGCGATGGCGAAAGCCAGCGGAATTAAATCTTATGCATTTATAGCCGAGCAAACAGTCCCTCAAATGGGTTGGCCCTATGCGGGTCAATCACGGCGCGATCTGCCCAATAGACACTTGGAATATGCGCTTACATGGTATGGTTTTGCCTTAATTCTTGTTATTATATCGCTATTATGGCACATCCGAGCTTATCGGCGCTTAGAAGATTAATATGTAGGTATAAAATCAAAGGTATTAGACTGTGAACTATATCAGCTCTCGTGGACGCGCTCCACAACTTGGATTTCAAGAGACCTTATTAGCAGGGCTTGCTGGTGATGGTGGTCTCTACCTGCCAACGTCATGGCCGCAATTATCGCAGGCGCAAATCGCAGCTTTCGCCGAAAAAACATATGAAGAGGTTGCTTTTGAGGTCCTCTCACCGTTTGTTGGCGATGAAATTGCCCCCGAAATATTAAAAAAGCTTATTGCGCGCGCTTATTCAGGTTTTGCTGACACTCAGATTGCGCCCTTGCGCCATCTAGAGAGCCAACATCACCTGCTTGAACTGTTTCATGGTCCGACCTTGGCATTTAAAGATGTTGCAATGCAACTCTTAGCTTTATTGATGGACCATGCTTTGGCTGGCAATAACGAGCGCGCAACAATTGTTGGGGCAACGTCTGGCGATACAGGCGGTGCAGCGATTGAAGCCTTTAGGGGAACTGAGGCAACCGATATTTTTATTCTCTATCCTCATGGGCGCGTCTCAGACGTTCAACGTAAGCAAATGACAACAGCTTACGAAGCAAATGTTCATGCTGTTGCTATTAATGGCACCTTTGATGATTGTCAGGCATTAGTGAAAAGTATGTTTAACGATCAGCCGTTCCGCGAACGTGTGCGTTTGGCTGGTGTGAACTCCATCAATTGGGTGCGCGTGATGGCGCAAACAGTGTATTACTTCACAGCCGCAGTTGCGCTTGGTGCACCAGAACGCGAGATTTCCTTCTCGGTTCCTACTGGTAATTTTGGCGATATTTTTGCTGGTTATGTTGCTAAGCAAATGGGGTTGCCGATCAAACAGTTGATGATAGCAACCAATGTGAACGATATTCTAGCCCGCACATTGGCGACAGGTGTTTATGAGACGGATACGGTCATTGCAACGTCGTCACCGAGTATGGATATTCAGATATCGAGCAATTTTGAGCGTTTACTCTTTGAGGTCACAGGCCGCGATGGCGCGCGGGTGCAACAATATATGGATGCTCTGCAAACAACAGGCAAGTTCATGTTAGACGAGGATCACCTGGCTACTATTCGTGCGCTATTTGTGGCGGCGCGGGTGGATCAGGCTGAAACAGATGCTGTTATGCAGGATGCTCAGAAGCGTTTAGGTCTAATTCTAGACCCCCATACAGCTGTTGGTTTAGGGGCTGCGCGTAAATTAACAGCAGATGATGTTACGCCTATTGTTACCCTTGCGACGGCGCACCCAGCAAAATTCCCGGCATCGGTAGAAGCCGCGTGTAAGGTTCACCCGACGCCGCCGCCCCATGTAGCCGAATTGCTCAAGCGGCCTGAAAAAAGCGACTTCTTGGCAAATGATCTGGCAACCGTTGAAGCCTATATCGAAGCTCATGCGCGCATTACTGCAAAAGGTTAAGGCCAATCGTGATGGTTTGAGGGGTCTAACGCCGCTCGCATTAGGTGATAATGTTTTACTCGCGCGACCAAGGGCAAGAGATTTTAAAATTTGGCTAAATTTGCGTCATGAAAGCCGCGACGCGCTCCAACGCAGAGAACCCAGCTGGCCGCATGATCATCTCACGAAACGCGGTTATACGCGGTATTTAAGAGAATATAGTCTGGCGCGCTATTATGATACGGGCTGTGCATTTTTTATATGGGATAGGGAGCAGGCGCATTTAATGGGTGCGTGTCATATAAATCAAATTAGGCGCGGCGCTGCTCAAATGGCGACGCTCGGTTACTGGATGGGTGCCCCGTTTCAAAACTGTGGCTATATGACCGAGGCCGTCTCTTTAGTCTGTGATTATGCTTTTAGCGTCCTTGGCTTGCATCGTCTCGAAGCCGCGTGCATGGTTGATAATATTGCTTCGTGTCGTGTTCTAGAGAATAATCAGTTTCGCCATGAAGGCCGTGCTAATAATTACCTTAAGTTAGATGGTTGCTGGGAAGACCACTTTCTCTATGGTCTTAGCTGCGAGGATTTAGAACGTTGATACGCCACATTAAAGTTTTTCTATTGGGGCTATTGGTCTTCTTCTCTCCGACGGCGGAAGCCCTTGATCCGCTTCGAATTGATGGACGAATTGGCGTTATTCATTTGTATGAATTTATTCGTGAGTTCGATGACCGACGGGCCTTTGCAGTGCAGAATGGCAGCGAAAGCCCTTTAATCATTGAGCTTCAGCGTCATCCAACGCAATGGCCTCTGGCAAGCTTTCTTAATATTGAAACGCGCCGTGTCGCGCCACTCGGGCTCATCGCATCGGACGGAAAAGAGCTTGCGGCCGATTGGTCATCACCCAATCAAATGACGTTTACTGTTCCCCCGCTTTCTGTGCAGAGTTACGTGTTTACGAGATATCCGGGGCCGGCGCGGCATTTATGGCTCTGGGGCGAAAATAGCCGTGTCAGCTTTGAACGCGATGCGCGTTTGATTTGGACATTGCTTTTTGCAGGCGCTTGCTTTGTTTGGCTCGCGGCATTGACGCGACGCATGTTAAACGGTCTCGAACTTGGGTTTGCACCGGTTCTGATGGCGGCTCTGGCGTCGGGTATTGCGGCCTTTTGCTTGAAAGCATCTACTGTATTGCCCGCAAACAAGAACCTTTATGTCGATGACAAGCTGATCGGCGCAGCCTTAGCTGTTGCTCTGATATTACATCTGCTAAATTGGTGGCGTTACTTTAAACTCGCGCCGGTGGTGACAGGTTATTGGCTGACGGTACGCTCTGCTACGGATTTATCGATACTTGCTGCATTTGGGGTATGGGGATGGGCTATGGTTGAGGGGCCTTTTGCTGGTTACATAACGCTCGACTTGTTTCCCTTAGCCTTGTTGGTCACATCAATTCTCCAGTCATTGGGCGTTTTTTTGGCCCCGTCTATTGCCGATCAGCAGCAAATAGTAGGTCAGGCATCGCCACCTGATGATGATAATTGAGAAATATCGACCCCTATTTTGCGCGTTGCACTAGCATATAGATCCTGATCGGCTGTGCTAAAAATAAGGTGGCTGGCATCGGGGATCACGAGCCATAGATTTTTTTGAATTTCATCTTCGAGCTGTCCCTCGGACCAGCCGGCATAGCCTATCATGATCCGCATTTCCTGAGGCCCTTTTCCTTCGGCGCTTTGGGAGAGAATATCGAGCGATTGGGTTATGCTCAGCTCTGTGCGGGGTAGTTTGAATGTATTTTCGCCCGACCAATCGTTAGAATGCAAAACAAATCCATGCTCACTATCCACCGGTCCGCCGATATAAACAGGCATATCGGCTAAATTGGATGCTGAGATTGCGGCAGTCGGTGTTCTTAAAATATCGCCAACACTAATGTTCTCGGCGCGATGATTGAGGGCTAGACCCATGGCACCGTCATTTTCATGCTTAATCAATAGGATAACGCTGCGCTCAAAGCGCGGGTCATCCATGTGGGGCATTGCGACCAAGAGACTGTTCATGAGACTATTGTTTCTTAACTTTGTCATACTTTCGAACTATAAGCCTTAATCGTTTGCTTTGTATTAATGTTTCTCAAAGCATGAAAAAATATTTTAGTGATGTTTTTTAACTCAGTTTGGGTTAGATAAAGAAGATAATAAAATAACCAACCCAATGGTCTCGATGCCAGAGAAGGAGCTAACCATGATTAAAGTAGGTGACAAAATACCTGAAGCAAAACTAATGTATCTAAGCGATGCTGGACCAACACCCTTGTCTACAGAGGAGTTATTTGCTGGGAAAACGGTCGTTTTATTTGCTCTTCCTGGCGCGTTTACCCCAACATGCTCTAATAATCACTTGCCTGGGTATATCCAAATGGCAGATGAGATCGGTGCCAAAGGCGTGGATACAATTGCATGTTTGTCTGTCAATGATGCCTTTGTTATGGGTGCATGGGGAAAAATGCAAAATGCGGGTGACAAAGTAATGATGGTTGCCGATGGAAATGCTGAGCTTACAGAGAAAATGGGTCTTGTGATGGACGGCAGTGCCTTTGGCATGGGTAAGCGTTCACTTCGTTACTCAATGATCGTCCGCGATGGTGAAGTTGTTTCCATCAATGTCGAGAGTAACCCAGGTGCGGCTGTAGAGTCAGGCGCTGAAAACCTCTTGGGTCAACTTTAAGGCATATTATTGGGCCCAAGCCCGCGCTTCAAGGTAAGTAGGGTGCCATGCCTTGGCGTGCCAAGGCATCGGCGCGCTCATTTCCTGGGTCACCAGCATGGCCTTTTACCCATTGCCACGAAATAGTGTGACGCGCGGCGGCAGCATCGAGTGCCTGCCATAAGTCTTTATTTTTAACAGGTGACTTGTTGGCTGTTTTCCATCCGCGTGCTTTCCAATTTTTAAGCCAAGACGAGATGCCGTCTTTAACATAGACACTATCCGTGATTACTATGAGTTGTTGGGGGGCATCAAAATAATTAAGCGCTTCTATAGCGGCCATCAGCTCCATGCGATTATTTGTTGTATCGCTCTCGCCACCACATAATTCGTGTTCTTGTTCGCCGGGCCGTTCGATCAGAACGCCCCAGCCGCCGGGTCCGGGGTTCCCTGAGCAAGCGCCATCAGTATAAATAGTAATCATACATCAACTCCATAATCGGCTGCCGAACGGGCGTTTTTGTGAAACCTGAGGCGTCTTAGATATTGTACGGGATCTTTTGTGTTCACAAGCGCTCCATCTACGCGGTTTAACCAGTCGTGAAGGCGTGTTAATAAAAAACGCATCGAAGCGCCAGTGCATAATAGAGGTAGTTGCTCCAACTCGCGCGACGATAAGGGACGTACCTTATGGTAAGCATTGATCATCGCGCGGGCTTTGGTAAGGTTAAATGTCATATCGGCCTCAAAGCACCAGGCGTTAAGGCAAATCGCGAGGTCATAAGCGTAGAAATCATGACATGCGAAGTAGAAGTCTATGATACCTGTTAGCTTATGGTCTGAGAAGAAAGCATTGTCTGGGAATAAGTCAGCGTGAATAATGCCGCTTGGTAAATCGGATGGCCAGTTTTCAGCAATGCGGACCAGTTCAAGCTCAATTTCACTCGCTAAGCTGGGCATGACCTCATTCGCGCGCGCTGCGTTAGGCGCATAAAAGCTCTGCCAACGTGTCTGTCCAAGATCATTCTCGCGCGACATGTTAAAGTCAGAGCCCGCACGGTGAAGGTGCGCGAGCCCAGCTCCCGCTTCGGCGCAATGATTAGCATGAGGTGCTCGCAATCCAGTACCTGTTAAGAAGGTGACAATTGCTGCAGGGCGGTTTGCAACTTCTGATAGCAGGCCGCCGTCGCGCCGTGATACTGGCAATGGGCAACGGATGCCCCGTTGCGATAAATGCTGCATGAGGTTTAGAAAAAATGGCAGGTCTTCTGTTTTAACGGCAGGCTCGTATAGCGTTAAAACAAACTTACTCTGCGCTGTGGTTAAAAAGAAATTACTATTCTGCACACCCTCAGCGATGCCCTTTAGGGTCTCGGCGCCACCAATATCATAGGCGCTTAGAAGCGCATCGAGGTCACTTTTGCTGACAGTGGTGAAAACGGCCATTTTTCTAGTCCCGTAATTCGCGTGGCAAGTTAAAATGTACTTGCTCAATAGTGTCGACATACTCGTCCAGACTTACCACAAATCGCGCCTTAAAAGCGTTGATTACTTCTTGGACAATTTCTTCTGGAGCAGAGGCGCCAGCCGTAATTCCGATGCGTTGGGCATTTTTAGTCCATTCCCAATTGATGGCACTCGCATCGTGAATGAGGTAGGCATTTTCGGCGCCAGCGCGGGCACCTACTTCAACCAGTCTCAACGAATTCGATGAATTCTCTGCGCCGATGACCAATAAAAGATCGAGTGAGGGAGCGAGAGATTTAACTGCACTCTGGCGATTTGTCGTGGCGTAGCAAATATCCTCTTTATGTGGCGGTACGATGTTCGGGAACCTTTTACATAGGATGCTGACGATTTCGGCAGTGTCATCGACCGATAAAGTCGTTTGCGTCACATAGGCTAATTCTAGACCTGCGGGCGGGGTAAAGCTCGCCGCATCCTCAACTGTTTCAATTAAGCTGATTTCAGTCTCTTGAACCTGTCCCATCGTTCCCTCGACTTCTGGGTGTCCCGCATGGCCGATAAGCAAAATATGACGATTAGCTTCAGCATGCCGTGTTGCTTCAATATGGACTTTTGAGACCAGCGGGCATGTGGCGTCGAGATACGTTAATCCGCGTGCTTGGGCGGCCTCGGGTATCGCTTTAGGAACGCCATGCGCTGAAAAGATAACAGGCATATTGGGTGGTACTTCATCTATTTCATCGACGAATATGGCGCCCTGTTCCTCAAGCTTTTCAACGACGCGTTGATTGTGCACAATCTCATGACGTACATAAACGGGCTTGCCGTGCCGAATGAGCGCCTGCTCAACGATTTTTATGGCGCGGTCCACCCCCGCACAAAACCCACGCGGGGCGATTAGGATGAGTGTCTTCTCGTCGTTAGTCATTAAGGTCACGGCAGCCTCAAAATGTTTGCGCGTAACGGTTTAAGGCTTGTTACGCATGGTGAGTCTCGCTAGTGTCGCGTTAGTATTAATTATCGTCTTAAAGGCGAAAACTCACTCGGGTCAAGTCAAAGCAATGAAAACTTTTACAAAACAAATTTTATCGATGGCCTCCGTTCTGGCTCTTTATGGCTGTGCCGGTGATGAGCTGGGCGTTTACCGTTGTCCTTCTGCGCATATTGTTGCGACGAGCGACAGTTGGCGGCAGCCATCAAATGTGGCCGATGCCGGATATGAAGTGAAGTTGCGCGCGATTGAATCAGGTTGTGCGGCTTATGTATCTGGTTTGGTCGAATCACGTGTCGAGGTTGCAGGTTATTTGGATGTCTATCGAGGTGACGTCGCTCCGAGCGAAGATTTTTCGGTCGATGTTTTTGTCGCTGCCGTTGACCCCAATGATAAGGTTATCGCTCAAAATATAGAAACCATTGAGATTGAAGGTGTTGGCAAGGGCTTTACCGGTCCTACAGGTAAATTCTCTCATAAATTCAATGAGCTTAGCTTCAATACAGGAGACGGATTTAAAGTGACGTCATATCGTATTATGGCTGGGTTTAGATTGAACAAAGAGCAATTGGACGCGAACCGCGTCGATCGTCTCAAGCGTTTATCCCCAGCAGAGGGTCAACGGCAAAAATAGGCGTTTGACTTTAGCGCGCGCCGCGCTATTTTCTGACCAGCAATGATGAAAACGGGAGACGTCGTACTCCGCGTATGAGGCCGAAGGAGCAACCGCCCCCGGAAACTCTCAGGCAAAAGGACCGTTTTCATCGCAACTCTGGAAAGTAGATGGCTAAGCTATCTCACCGAAGGCGTAAGCGTTATTGGACTATGATATCGGGTTTAGTATGTACCCGAATGTTCGTGTAAAATGACGTGAAATCTCTCAGGTTACAGCGACAGAGGGGGGCGAGTGCCAAAGCCGGCATTCCCCGAGTCGCGTCTGCCAATTTGGGCGGATAATGAGTAATGTGAGAGATTTATGAGCCAAGACAGCCAGCCGCTAAAAACACCTCTTTATGATTTTCATGTCGCTAATGCCGGCAAAATTGTAGATTTTGCCGGCTACATGCTGCCTGTGCAATACGCGCTTGGCGTTATGGGGGAGCATTTGCAGTGTCGCCAGTCAGCGGCACTTTTTGATGTGTCGCACATGGGGCAAGCTCTGCTGAGTGCAGACGATGGGTATGATGCGGCTGTTTTGATGGAAGAGCTTGTGCCGGGCGGCATTACAAGTCTTGGTGATCATCGTATTCGTTATACGCTTTTAACCGATGATGGTGGTGGTATTCGCGATGACCTGATGGTTACACGCCGTGGCGACAACTTATGGTTGGTGGTTAATGCTGCCTGCAAAGATAATGATTTTGCGCATATCGCTGATACGTTAGCGGGGCGAGCGACATTAGAGGTTTACGATCGCGCCTTATTGGCATTGCAAGGGCCGAAGGCTGTAGATGTGCTAGACAGCATATTGCCGGGATGCGCTGACTTGCCTTTTATGGGCGCGCGCGCGATGGCTTGGCAGGGCCACGATGTATTCATCACACGCTGCGGATATACAGGCGAGGATGGTTTCGAAATCTCGATTGATAATGAGTTGGCCACGCAATTTGCCGAACTTTTAATATCTTACGACGCTGTCGGTCTTTGTGGCTTGGGCGCACGTGATAGTTTGCGGCTTGAGGCTGGTTTGTGTTTATACGGACATGATATCGATATAGAGACAACGCCTTTTGATGCAGATTTGATGTGGACAATTCCACAGCGTCGGCGAGAGGCAATGGACTTCCCTGGCGCCCAAAATATTTTGTCAGAAAATAATACTGTCATGCGCAAGCGCGTCGGCATTCAGCCGATGGGGCGTGCCCCTGCGCGCGAAGGTGTTCAAATATGCGATCTTCATGGCAATCCAATAGGTGTTGTTACGAGTGGTGGATTTGCCCCCAGCTTGTCAGCGCCGATTGCCATGGGGTATGTCACTGCGCCACACCATGAGCTTGGAACTGAGGTCCACCTCATGGTGCGCGGCAAAGCATTACCAGCCAAAGTCTGCGACATGCCGTTTGTGCCTCACAATTATGTGTCATCGAAACGATCAAGTTAGCCGTGTTTAATTATTCATAACGAAAGTAAGGGATTTAAAATGAGCCAAGTTAAATTTACCAAAGACCATGAATGGGTTCGCCTCGAAGGTGATGTCGCAACGGTTGGGATTACCGAATATGCCCAAGCTCAGCTTGGCGATGTTGTCTTTGTTGAGGTCCCTGATGCAGGACTAAAAGTTTCCCAAGGCGCTGATGCTGCCGTCGTTGAGAGTGTTAAAGCGGCAAGCGAAGTTTATGCACCTATGTCCGGCGAAATCACAGAAGGCAACAGTGCTCTTGGTGATAACCCAGCTTTGGTAAATGAAGCGCCGGAAGGTGAGGGTTGGTTCTTTAAGATGACGCTATCTGAGCCGCAAGAGCTCGATGCACTTATGGACGAGGCGGGATATGCCGCATATGTTAAGGAGCTTGGCTAATGCGTTATTTACCCCTCACGCAAAGCGACCGGCAGGAAATGCTTAGTAAAATTGGCGTTGCAACTATAGATGACCTTTTTGTAGATGTGCCTCAGGCAGCTCGGCTCAGCCAGCCTGTTGACCTTCCATCGCACGCCAGTGAGATGAATGTAGAACGGCATTTATCCGCATTGGCGTCTGAGAATGTCGCGGCGTCATCAGTTCCGTTTTTCGTCGGTGGCGGCGCCTATAAGCACCATGTCCCATCGACTGTAGATTATATTATCCAGCGCTCCGAGTTCTTGACCTCCTACACGCCTTATCAGCCAGAGATTACGCAAGGGACCCTGCAATATTTGTTTGAGTTTCAGACACAAGTCGCAGAGTTGACGGGCATGGAAGTTGCCAATGCGTCGATGTATGATGGATCAACATCAGCGGGCGAGGCAGTGCTTATGGCTCACCGCGTAACGCGTCGTTCTAAGGCCGTTATTTCAGGGCGCTTACATCCACACTATCGCGGAGTCATTGAGAACTTATCTGAAATGGGTGGTTTTAGTCTTGATTGTGTGCCGACTACAGTATCGGGTGAAGAGAAACTTGGCGAGCGCATTGATGACCAAACATCTTGCGTTGTTGTTCAATACCCCGACTTCTTCGGCTCAGTGGATGATTTCACAGCGCTTGCTCAAACGGCGCATGATCGCGGCGCTTTATTGATCGTTGTTTTTACCGAGGTTGTTGCCTTGGGTGCGCTTCGTGCTCCAGGCGATATGGGGGCTGATATTGTTGTTGGTGAGGGCCAGTCTATTGGTAATGGACTTAATTTCGGTGGTCCATACGTTGGTTTATTTGCAACCCGCCAAAAATTTATGCGCCAAATGCCAGGTCGACTCTGTGGTGAGACCGTCGATCAAGATGGCCAGCGTGGATATGTGTTGACGTTGTCGACGCGCGAGCAACACATTCGTCGTGACAAAGCGACCTCAAATATTTGTACTAATTCGGGGCTATGTGCTTTGGCCTTTACGGTGCACATGACCTTATTGGGGGGGGCTGGACTTACGCAATTAGCGACAATCAACCACGAGCGTATGCTCGCTTTGGTTGATAAATTGAGCCCGATGGTCACGCCGATTAATAAGACATTCTTCAATGAAATAACGGTGCGCTTGCCCAAGCCAGCGCATGAGGTTGTTGAGGCGCTGGCTAGTCGCGGTGTTTTAGGTGGGATTGATGTTGCGAGACTCTGTCCAGAGGCGGATTTGGCGGATCATCTCTTAATCGCTGCTACTGAAACAGTTACCGAAGCGGATATGGATAAATTTGCATGTAGTTTGCAGGAGGTATTGTCATGAGTAATATTGAAACCTTTAGCGGCAATCGCGGGCTTCAGCTCGAAGAAGGTTTGATTTTTGAAATCGGTAGCGAAACAAGAACAGGTGTCGATCTCGAGCAACCAAAAGGGCGCGAGCAGAGGCTCGGTGGTTTGACCCGTGAGAACTTGAGCCTGCCGGGCTTAGCTGAACCTGAGGCCGTTCGGCATTATGTGCGGTTAAGTCAAAAGAACCATAGTATCGATGCTGGGTTATATCCCCTAGGATCATGCACGATGAAACATAATCCGCGTCTCAACGAAAAAATGGCGCGTTTGCCTGGCTTTGGCGATATTCATCCTCTTCAGCCTATTTCGACGGTACAGGGTGCTCTCGGTTTAATGGATGAATTAGCGCATTGGTTGAAAACGCTGACGGGTATGCCAGAGGTTGCGCTATCACCAAAAGCAGGAGCACATGGCGAGCTATGCGGCATGATGGCTATTCGAGCGGCCATTGAAGCGCGCGGCGAATTAGCAACACGCAAGCGTGTATTGGTGCCAGAATCGGCACATGGAACCAATCCAGCGACGGCCGCTTTGCTTGGTTTTGTGGTTGATGAAATTCCGGCAAACGCACACGGGCGCGTTGATTTAGCAGCGTTCCAAGCAAAGCTTGGAGATGATGTTGCTGCGATTATGTTAACCAACCCGAACACTTGCGGTTTGTTTGAGCGCGATATTATTGATATTGCAGATGCCATCCACGAAGCTGGTGGGTATTTCTACTGTGATGGAGCGAATTTTAACGCCATTGTAGGTCGCGTGCGCCCAGGTGATCTCGGCGTAGATGCGATGCATATTAACTTACATAAGACATTCTCGACGCCTCATGGTGGCGGCGGGCCTGGCTCAGGGCCGACCGTTTTGTCTGAGCGTTTGGCACCTTATGCGCCGCTTCCGCTCATCCTTAAGCGCGATGGTGCTTATGATTTGGTCGAAAATGCTTCGGCTGACGGCACGAGCTTTGGTCGTATGGTGGCGTTTCATGGTCAAATGGGCATGTTTGTCCGTGCCTTATCATATATGTTGAGCCATGGCAGTGATGGTTTGCGTCAGGTTGCTGAAGATGCTGTTCTTAATGCTAATTATATTTTGGCGAGCTTGAAAGACGTCATGAGCGCGTCATTTGAAGGTCCGTGTATGCATGAAGCACTTTTTGATGACCGGTTCTTGAAAGATACTGGCATTGATACGCTTGATTTTGCCAAGGCGATGATCGATGAGGGGTATCATCCGATGACGATGTATTTCCCGCTCGTCGTGCATGGTGCCATGCTCATTGAGCCAACTGAAACTGAGAGCAAGCAGACACTCGACCAATTCATTCATGTGATGCGGAAGCTGACCGAGGCGGCAAAATCGGGCGACATGGAACGCTTCAAGCTGGCGCCTCATTTCGCGCCAAGAAAACGTCTCGATGAAACTCGGGCAGCGCGGCAACCTATTTTAAGGTATCAAGAGCAAAGCCTATCGGCGGCCGCTGAATAAGTGACCGACTTAAGCTTCGAACGCGCCCAAGGATGGCCTCATAAGAAGGTTGCAGGCGTTGATGAAGCAGGTAGAGGGGCTTGGTGTGGCCCCGTTGTGGCAGCGGCTGTGGTGTTGCCAGAGGGCTTTGATATATCGCCCCTTGCCGACAGTAAAAAGCTGTCGCCCAAGCGGCGGGCATATTTGCGCACGATGATCGAAGAGCAAGCTTGTTTTGGTGTCGGGTTTTCCGATGCGTCAGAAATTGACGCGGTTAATATTTTGCAAGCCACTTTTTTGGCGATGCAGCGGGCGCTTGCCAGCATGAATGCTGATTTTGCACTGATCGATGGCAACCGCGCGCCTCAACTTCCAATAGGGTTCGAAACAATTATTGGCGGCGATGACAAATCGGCATCGATTGCAGCGGCCTCGATTATTGCGAAAGAAGTGCGGGACGAATGGGTTCACAAGGCTGCGCTCGATCACCCTGGTTATGGGTGGGCTAAAAATAAAGGGTACGGCACAAAAGACCACCGTTCGGCTTTGGAGGTTTATGGAGCGACGTCTTTGCACCGTATGTCATTTAGGCCGATGGTCGATATGGATAACCATACATCCAACGAATAGAGGAACGATCTGCTACTAGACGTGGCTGTGGATATTTGTGTGGATAATCTAACCGTATGGATTCATTTATAAATTGACGTCGAATCAAGAATGACTCATGTTCGGGCATGAGCAAAAAACAGTCATCAAAAGTATTGCCGTTAAACGAAATTCTGCAAGGGGATACGATCGCCCACATGAGGGCGTTGCCAGACGCATCGGTTGATTTGGTGTTTGCCGATCCGCCTTATAACTTGCAGCTGCGCCAGCAATTAACCCGTCCTGACCAATCCCATGTTGATGCGGTTACAGATGATTGGGATAAATTCAGTGATTTTGCCGCCTATGATGCCTTTACTCGGGCTTGGCTCGGCGAAGCACGGCGCATTTTAAAGCCATCAGGAACCTTATGGGTTATTGGTAGTTACCATAATATTTTTCGCGTTGGTACGGCCTTACAAGATCTTGGTTATTGGATTTTAAACGATATTATATGGCGTAAAACCAACCCTATGCCGAATTTCAAAGGTACGCGCTTTGCCAATGCCCATGAAACGCTTATTTGGGCAACACCCAATGCGAAGGCAACGGGTTATTGCTTTAATTATCAGGCAATGAAAACGCTTAATGAAGATATTCAAATGCGGTCGGACTGGTTATTGCCAATTTGTACGGGTCATGAGCGCTTGAAAGATGAGGCTGGACGCAAAGTCCATCCAACTCAAAAACCGGAGGCCTTGTTGCACCGCGTTTTGTTGGCGACCAGTATGCCGGGTGATGTTGTTTTAGATCCTTTCTTCGGCTCGGGAACGACGGGTGCGGTTGCTAAATATCTGGGTCGGGATTTTATCGGCATTGAGGCTGAGGCAGAATATATTAGAGCAGCGCGAAAACGCATTGATCAAGTTGAGCCCGCCCCGCTTGACGCATTAGAGGTAACGCAGTCCGCTAAATCATTACCGCGGGTGCCCTTTGGGTCGCTAATAGAAAGTGGGCTGATCCGCCCTGGTACACAATTGTTTGGTCCATCGCGGCGTTATCAAGCGCGTGTGAGGGCTGATGGCAGCTTAAAAGCAGGGTCCACAAAGGCGCCGATCACTGGCTCGATCCACCAAATCGGCGCGCAAGTTCAAGGGGCTCAAGCCTGCAATGGTTGGACTTTTTGGCATGTTGAAAGCGACGATAAACTGGTACCTATCGATGACCTTCGTCATAAAATGCGAGACCAAAAACAGCCATCATGATTGCAATCTACTGACGAGGTTCTATTCATCTGTTGTATTGAGTGTTTTCTCAATAAAGGTCTCGACTTTTCGCATTAAGTTTGGCAAAGCGGCGGCGTGAAGCGCGTGCGCGTCACGCCACGTAAATGTCTTATCCATTGCACTGAGGTTTCGCGCCAGAGATGGCGCCGCATGGGCGATCCATATATCCAAATTTAATTCAAAATGTGTGAAAATATGGCGCACACTATTTGGGTATTTTATCCATTTGAGCTCGACACGATCTGCGATATTGCGATCATTTGGTGTGTCCCAACCTTGCGAAGGAAACTCAATCATGTTGCCGAGAAGTCCGCGCGCGGGACGTTGTCGCGTTAATACACGGCCTTGTTTGTCATACACCCAGTAGAGAGTGCCTGTGCGCTTAGGTTTCGGTTTTTTTGGCACGCGCCTTGGTAATGTGTCCGCAATATTTTGTGCCAATGCGTCACAGTCCAGTGACCAAGGGCAAAGGCTGCAGTTAGGCTTCTTGGGCGTGCAGATGGTCGCCCCCAAATCCATCATGGCCTGGGCAAAGTCGCCCGCGCGTTGGTTGGGTACAAGGTCTTCTAATGTTCTAGCGACATCCGTTTTCAAACTGGGAAGGGGTGTTGTGCATGCGGTCAGACGTGAGATGACCCGTTCGATATTGCCATCAATCGGCGCTGCTTTCTGCCCAAAGGCGATGGCACTAATAGCAGCTGCCGTATAGGGGCCAATACCAGGAAGTTTTAACAGATCTTTTTCTGTGCTGGGCAAGATTCCATTTAACGCATCGCGCACATAGCGTGCGCATTTGAGCATATTGCGCGCGCGCGCATAGTATCCAAGGCCAGCCCAAGCGCGCATAATCTCATCATCTTCGGCATTGCCCAAAGCCTCTATAGAAGGCCATGTTTCAATAAAGAAATTGAAATAGGGAATAACCGTGGCGACAGTTGTTTGCTGAAGCATAATTTCAGATAACCAGACATGATAGGCAATCGGAGTTTGCCCCGGTTGCGCGCGCCACGGAAGGTGACGGGCATGGGCGTCATACCAATTAAGTAATTTCTGAGTAACTTGCGTTGATGTCATCTTAGCTTCTTATCTAGTTCGGCCTCGCACGGGCGTGCTTGATAGTGTAGGGTGAAGGGATATCAGGAGTTGAACATGGCCTATAATGGCACAAAACCGCAAGGCAAAAGCACACCTCTATCGGCCTTAATCGGCCGACTAACGTCGCCTGTTATGCGCCGCCGAGGTTTTCGTGATGTTCAAATCATTGATCATTGGCCTTCTATTGTCGGCGCACAACTCGCGTCGATGAGCCTGCCCGAGGGCCTCAATCATCGCGGACAAGATGGTGCGGTTCTGACTGTCAGGGTTGATGGTGCGATGGCGCTTGAGGTGCAGCATTTGGCGCCTCAAATTCTCGAACGCATAAATCAGTTTTATGGTGTGGAAGCGATTAAGCGTTTGAATATTATTCAAGGCCCTGTTTATCGTCGGCCACCCCCGAATTATCCCAGTGCAGAGGCGCTTAGACCGCATATGGACGACGCTTATGAGGCGTTATCGGACTTACCCGAGGGAAAATTGAAACAATCCTTGGCGCGATTGGGCGGGCGTATCCGGCATCGAAATGCCAATGATAGCGGCTAGATAGCCTTATTTGGCTATATTTTGGTCAAAAGTTTTCCACAAACTTTATCTCGAATCTCTGTTTGATGAATCGGAGTTTCGCTCTGCGGTTCTATAATAAGATTTGAACAAGAGATTCGGGGGCACCATGCCAATCACTGCTAGATATATAGTTATCATCATCGCGTTGGCCGCGGGAATGATTGCGTTTTTTATGTTTCAGTCTGATCAAGATGTATCAAGTTCGAAGACACCGGTCGGTAATGAGGCCGATATTGTTTCTGATGTGCCATCTCCGGACGCGCTTGTGTCGACTGATGATTTGGGTGCTTTGGAGAAACCCAACCCTTTGGGTGAGATTATTATCGGGGACCCCAATGCGCCAGTCACAATGATTGAATATGCATCTTTGACTTGCTCGCATTGTGGGGCATTTCACAATCAAACATTGCCTCTTCTGAAGAAAGAATATGTTGATACAGGAAAATTAAAAATACTGTTTCGTTCTTTCCCGTTTGATGGTTTGGCAACAGCGGGTGCGATGCTCTCGCATTGCGTGGCGCCGGCGCAACAAAGCACTTTTTTGATGATTTTATTCGAACGCCAGTCAATTTGGCTGACAAGCCAACAGCCTCTCGAAGAACTTCAGAAGATTTCTCGGCAAGCCGGCTTGTCTGAAGCGGATTTCCGTATTTGCTTAAAAGACGAGGCTATTCTTGGTGGAATTAGGGCGGTCCAAAAAGACGCTCATGAAGAACTCAAGGTCGCTTCAACTCCAACGTTTTTCATAAATGGTAATCGCATTGAGGGCAATCAAGCACCTGACGTGTTTCGCGACGCCATTAACGCTCAATTGCCCGC
>ENA-OUOG01000258-OUOG01000258.1-marine-metagenome-genome-assembly--contig:-NODE-258-length-70274-cov-6.464564_pt1 | contig 70274 bp, 32 predicted proteins | sample MGYA00248635_ERZ508505 | MGnify/ENA primary metagenome ERZ508505 (study PRJEB26176, sample SAMN06267871) | marine metagenome | isolation source: Saanich Inlet, British Columbia, Canada | place: Pacific... | reverse complement strand
CTTCCAGGACACCATGGCGTGATGACCGGGGCCGTGTAGGGTTTGTGGATTTTAGAGCGTCGGCGGGTAGACGTCGTGTCATCATCAGATCAGCGCGTTTTCGTTGAAAGTCGCGAACGTTTCGCAGCCGCGCGCGTCACAAATCTCGTTCGATTCGGTCGTCCATGTGTCGGCGTTGTTGACTCGTCGTTCCGAGATCTCTCCGTTGGGATCGGCTTCCTCCGTCAGATCGCGAGCGCGCGGCGGTGCGCTCGTCCGAGTCGCGCGGCACACACGCGCGACGCGTCGCGTCCGGGCGGACGCGGACCGGCTCGGGGTCGCCCGCGCGGTCTCTGACCGGGCACGCCGGGAAGACCACGCCGTGCCCCGCAGAGGAAGCGGCGAAGGTTTGTCTGTTGGGCGGATTTGAACCGGGCGGGCGGGCGCAAGGTAGAGAGGTGAGGCGAGAGGGGAGGTGAGGTCCCGCACTCGTCACCATGAGCGACGCCGGTGTTTCCGCGAACGCGGCGCGCGGCTCTGATGTGCGGTTCGGCTCCGAGCCCGCGGCCGGCTTGAACGACGGCGACGTCGTCGCGTTCCTCGATCCCGACTCCGGCAAGCCGTACGCCGTGCGCCGGGAGGAGGACCCCGAGGGCCGCGGCGACGCGGTGTTTTTGTTTCGCGTCGACCTGGACGCCGCGGAGGCGTCCGTCGCCACCGCGAGGACGCTCGAGCGCCTGCGGAACAACGAGGACGCGCACCTGGAGGTGCAGAAACACGGGGACTTCGTGGGGTTCCGCGCGGCGGGCGCCAACGGCAAGCTGCTGCAGGCGACGCGCAAGGGCGCCTGCCGCTTGCGTTTCCACGGCGAGTGTTTCGGGACGTGGGAGGAGTGGTTCCTCGACGCGCGGTTCGCGGAGGAGGCGCAGCGACAAAAATGGACGCGCGTCACCGTCGTGTTAAGGCACAGGAGGCTGGACAAACTCGAGCTTCGCGTGACGCTCGTGCGCCTCGGCCGCGTGAGGGGATCCGAGACGGCGGAGCATACGCCGGCGCGACTTCACGGGCAGGCGGCGAGCCTCGCCCTCACCCCCGGGTCTTTGCCCGCGTCCGCGAGGTCCTCGCGGCGCGGCTCGCCCGCGGGCGGCTACTCGCGGCCGCCGCTCGCGCCGGGCACGGGCGCGGGGGGCACGCGCGCGGACGTCACCAAGGAGCACACCAGCGTGCTGCACGCAATGTCCGGCGCGGTGGCCAAGGAGTTTGTCGTGGCGCTGCAGCGCGAGGTTGCGGCGCGCGCCGCGCTCGAGCGCGAGGTGGCGGAGATGCACGCCGCGAGCGAGGAGCTGCGCAAGTGGACGCTCGGCGAGCTCGAGCGCCTGCGCGAGTACGGGCAAGAGCGCGTCGACGAGATTGCCGGCGACGCGGCGACGGCGCGCGCGGCGGCGGCGGCGGCCAAGTCGGCGTCGCGCGAGACTGAAAACGCAGTCGCCGCCGCGTTTGCGCGTCGTCGACGCCGCGTCGCGTCGAGCCGAGCCTTCGAGGCTCTGCGTTTGCACGCCGCCGCGGAGACGCGCACGCGCCGCGTGCTTATGCGCGCGGCGGCGCGCATGCAGCACCGCTGCGTGGCGAGCGCGCTGGATGCCTGGTTTGAAAACGTCGCCGACGCGAAGCGTCTTCGCGTCGTCGCCGCGCGCGTCGCCGGTAAGTGGCGCAACGCTTCCGTGGCTTCGGCGTTCAGCTCTTGGCGCGTCGCGTGGCGCCGCGCGGCGATGCGCCACGGCGCCGTCGCCGCCACCATCGCGCGCGCGCGCCTCGCCGCTCTGGCGCCGGCGTTCCGGCGATGGATCGAGTACCGCTCTCTGCGTCGCGCGCGCTCGTCCACGCGACGACGCGCCGACGCGAAATTCGAGGCGATCGTAAGACGAACCGTGTTCCGCGCGTTCGAGACTTGGCACGACCGGTGCGAGAACGCGCGAGTGAAGAAAAGGCGGGTCACCTCCGGCACGGCGCGGCTGCGCATCCGGCGGGAAAACGTATTGAAAAGAGACTGTTTCCTCGGGTGGGCGGCGTCGGGGAGACGCGCGCGCGACGCGCGCCGCGCCGCGGCGCGCGCGCGCGCTCGCGTCGGTCGACGCGTCCGCGACGGCTGTTTCTCGCGGTGGCGGCGGTTGACCACCACGAACGCCGAGAGGAGACACTTCGTGATGCGCGCGTTCGCGCTCACGGACTCGAGCCGCGCGACGACGTGCTTCCGCGCCTGGCGCGGCGTCGTCGAGGCGCGCTTCAAGCAGCGCGCCGTCGCCATGACCCGCGTCTTGGCGGCGTGGACGCGGCGCGGCATGGCGAAGGCGTTCCACACGTGGGCGGAGGCGCGCGAGGTCAACTCTAAGAGACGCGTGGTGTTGTCGCGCGTCGCGGCTCGGTTCGCGTCGCGCGCTTCGTCGAAAGCCTTCGACCGGTGGTCGGAGTCGACGCGCGAAGCGAAGCGCGCGCGGAAAATCGTCGCGCGCGTCTCGGCGCGCGTTTCGCTCCGCGCGCAGAGCGCGGCTTTCGCGGCGTGGGCGTTCCGGGTTCACGAGACGAAGCGGTTAACGCGACTGGTCGCGCGTGTCGCCGGGCGCATCACACGGCGGGACCTCGCGAGGTCGTTCGACGCGTGGCTCGCCCGCGTCGACGAAATGGTCGCGGCGCGGGAACGCGAGACGCGCGCGGTATTCTTTTTACGAAGCTTCAAGACGAAGGCGACGTTTTTCGCGTGGCGCGCGCGCGCGTCGAGCGAGGCGCGTTCGAGACGGCTCACCAAGCGCGCGGCGTACCGCTTCGCGCGCCGAGGCTCAGCCTCGGCGTTCGCGACGTGGGCGGATCACACGCGATTCGCGCGTCGCGCCAGACTGGTGGTGGGGAACGTGCTCGAGCGGTGGCGTCGCCGCGCTGTGGTCGGCGCCTTCGACGCGTGGCGCGACGCGGCGGCGGAGATGCGGCGACAGCGGAACGCGGTGTCGCGCTTCTTCACGCGCTACGCGCGCGCGCGGCTGGCGGCGGCGTTCGACGGGTGGCTGGACGGCGCCGCCGCCGCGCGCCGCGCGCGGTCGGTCATCGCGCGGACGCTGGCGAGGTGGCACAGGCGCGCGCTGGCGGGCGCGTTTGACGCGTGGGCGGGGGCGGCGGCGGCGGCGTCGCTGAGAACGCAAAAGCTCGCCGCCGTCGTCAAACGTTGGACCTCGCGCGACGTCGCGCGGAGCTTCAACCGCTGGACGCGCGTCGCGGAGATCGGGCGCGAGCGGCGCTCTGTGCTGGCGCGCGCCGCCGTCGCGCGTCTGCTCGGCCGCAGACGCGGGGACGCGTTCCGAGGCTGGGCGGCGTCCGTCGTTATCGTGAAACGCGCGCGCGCGCGCGTCGGGGCGGCGGTGGAGCGTTGGCTCCGCCTGCGCCTCACCGCCGCGTTCGACGGGTGGCGCGACGCGGCGCGCGGCAGAATACGACGGCGGTACGTGTTGCGCGCCGCCGCGTCGCGGTGGACGCACAGGCTCGTCGGCGGCGCCTTTGACGCGTGGCTGGACGCGACGCTCAAGTCGCGGCTCAGCCTCGAGCTCGCAAGGCGGGTCATCGCCCGGCTCACTTTAAGAACCCAGGCGCGGGCGTTTGAGGCGTGGGTTTTAAACGCGCGCGCGTCGCGCGAGCGATCGAAACGGTTCGAGGCGGCGGTGAAGAGATGGTCAAGGCGCGAGCTCCGGGGCGCGTTCGACGGGTGGGCGAACGCCGTCGCCGAGCGCAGACGTTTGCGTTTCGTCGCCGAGCGCGTCGCGCGGCGTTTCCGGAAGCTCCAAGCGGCGGCTGCGTTCGAGACCTGGTGGGCGAACGGCGTCGAGCGCCCGCGCGCGGCGCGCGCCATCGTCGAACGCATCTCCAAACGGAGCGCGGCGCGGGCGTTCGCGGGGTGGGTGGAGGGTGCGCGAGAGAGCGCGTTGTTCTCGCTCGCGTCGGCGCGCGCGGCGGGCGTGGCGAAGAAACTCGCCGCGCGCGCGCGCGCGTCGTGTTTCCGGGCGTGGCGCGAGGCCACCAAGAGCACGGCGCACGGCTGGACGTTGGCGCGGAACATGCTGGCGCGCGCGCTTCGCGGCGCGACGCGCGACGCCTTCGACGCGTGGCTCGCCGCGGCGCGCGAGACGAAGGCGTGCGAGGCGAACCTGAAGCGGTGCCTTGTCCGCAAACGCGTGGCGCAGCGGTGGTTCCTGCGTTGGTACTGGGACGCGTTCGACTCGGACATCCAGGTGGCGCTGGCGAACATCCTGGGCGCGAGCGAGGCGGCGGAGGCGGAGGCGGAGGGACCGCCGTCGAACGCTTTCGGCGCGTTCGACGCGGCGCGCGGGTGGCTGGGGATGCCCTCGGCGGTGCGTGGCGTGCGCGCCGTGCGGCGGCGGGACGGCGACGCGAGCGATGACAGCGAGTCCGACGAGAGCGACGACGAGGACATGTCGCGCTCCTCCGCGGAAAACGCCGCGCAGTCCGCCGCGGACGCGATGCTGTTCACCGCGCCCAAAAACTTGGGTCCGGACGGCGGCTTCGACGTCAAGGAGGCGGCGCGCGTGCTGGCGCGGCAGTCGGCGATGAAGAGCGCGCGCGACCCTCGCGCGTTGTTCCGCGGGCGCGACGGGAAAAAAACCGGCGAGGGCGAGGGCGAGGGCGAGGCGTTCACGCGCCTCTCGGCGAGCTCTGAGTCTGAGTCTGGGTCGGGGTCGGACGAGTCGGCTTCACGCCGCGTCGCGCGCTCGCCGCCGCCGGAGTCGTACGAGGCGCGCGTGGCGCGCGCGCTGCGCGAACGCGAGGCGCTGAGCAAAGAGCGGACGTGACGCGTCGCGCTCGTGTGTCGCGATGAAAAGAAAACAACATCTCGGATAAGCATAAAGGTAATACGTGTTAGTCTACGAACCTGGACTAAGTAGTTTGACTAGTCCTAGCTAGCTAGATATGTCTACTCTTCTTTCGAGTAGAAGGTATGTACAAGGACGACTCTTTCTCGCGTTCAGCAGGGCACGTCGTACTGGGGGAAGCACGCGCCGCCGGTCCAGATGCACAGGCTGTCGCCGAGGCACTCGTTTTGCGTTTCGTGCTCGCACTGCATGCTGCACACGCCCACCTGGTGCGCGGCGCCGTCGCTGGGGTTGATCACGTTGGCGAGGAAGGCGTCGAGCGCCTCCGGGGATTCGGGGCACGCCTCGCGCCCGACGCGCGACCAGCACTTCTCGTCGTACCACTCGCACTCGAACTTGCCAGAGCAAGTGGCTTCGTCGATGTCGTCGCTTTCGCACGTCGCCTCGCAGCCGGTCGTGCCCGGGTACGTGTGCGTGAAGTAGTGCGGGTACAGCGAGTAGTCGGCGTTGTCGTCGCCGGCGTCTTGGCCGAGGGCGGGGATCTCGGGCTCGGGATGCGGCGTCGCGCCGAGCTCGGCGGTCATGTCAACGACCGCCGTCTTGATGAGGCTGGGAACCATCTCGGGCGCGAGCACGTACTTGAACCCGCCGAGGCCGATGGCGCCCTGGCCGGATCTCGAGGACAGGGTCAGGATCCAGCGCGCGTCGTTGTACAGCTGGCCGATGGGCTCGCGCAGGGACGAACTGACGTCAATTTTGCCACGCGTGCTGCTCAACACGCTCTGCGGCACGCCGACGTCCCTCCGCGCGCCGAGCGCCTGCATCTTGAGCGCGCCGCCGTCGTTGTATATCTTGACCCTGAGCATGGTAATGCAGGAACCCCCCCCGCCGCACCCGTTTCCGCCCAGCACGGCGAAGATCCAAATCTTCTCATCGGCGGTTGCGGTGGCGGTCTCGTCAACCATCGGGTGGAAGTTGCGAATCGACTTACCGTTCCACCAGTCGGGCCCCGCGGTGGCGCCCGACACGGGCGTCACGCGGCGCACGTCCATGTCCTCGCCCCACTGCCCGGGCTCAGCCAGGGTGACGTCCTGCAGGTACGCGGAGTCCTCGAATTGCACTTCGTGCACGCTGACGCGGGTGTCTCCCTTGACGCCGAGCGTGAACAAGGGGTCGAAGATCTCGCGAGGCATGTTCCCCGGCTTGGAGCTGTCCGTCCAGTCCACCGAGTCCGGGTCGTTCCACTTCTCGGACAGGTCGTACACGGCCGCGGAGCACCCCGTGGTGGTGCACTGTCTGCCGAAGTCGTAGTACTTCAAGCCCATGAGCGAGAGCGTGATGTCGCCGTTCGCCTTCTTGCGCACCGAGAGCTGCGCCATCAGCAGGTACGCGCTTCCCGCCGGCCATCGCAGGTTGGGGCCGTAGGCGTCGACGTGCGCGACGATGACTCTTGACTCATCCTCCGACTCCGCAAAACCCTTGTCTCTCTGCGCGGCGCTTCGGATCCAGTTCCCGAGCCGAGCGCTGTGTAAAGTGAACAGACGCGCGTCGTCGGACTGGCCGACGACCATTTCGTCCGGGTACGGCGGGACGGACCCGAACGCTGTTCGTACTTGGTTCGCGGTGTCGAGGTAATCGTCCGCGCACACTTGGTCGCACGAGCCGAAGACGTAGTTAATGTCGTTCGGGTCGGGCTCGGCGGTGCGCACGCGGTTGAAGTACGCGCCGTACTGCTGCACGCAGGGCTCGTTGTACACCAACGCCTCGGAGCCTTTGCCAATCTCGTACAACCACGCGCCCGTCTCGAGGTTCTTCAACGCAAAGCCGTACTCAAAGTCGACCGCGTCCGTCTGAACGCGGTAGCCGCGCTCGCCGGAGGTTTCGTTTACAATGAATCGCTCCATCTTGATGCCGTTGCTTGAGTCGAAGAACGAATTCGAGCCGTAGTCGTGGTGCACCACGTACGCTTCCTTCTCGCCGTCCAGCCAGAAGTCCGCGTAGTTCTTCTTCATCGCGTCGGGTTTGCAAAAGGTGCGCACGACGAACGACGCGCGCGTGTCCTCGATGCCGGGCGTGGGCGCGATGGTGGCGCCCCAGTCGGGGAGCCACGTCGCGGGGTTATCGTACACCCACGCGCCGCCTTCTCTCGACGTGGCGAGCACGTTGAGGGGGTCGGCGCGCGCGAGCACGCCGAGCGCGACCGCGCCGGCGAAGAGCGGGGCGGCGTAGCGGAACATCTTCGAGCGTCTCTCGGAAGGTGTTACGACCCGCTCGGAGGAAACCCCGCGAAGGAGGGGCTCGGACTCGCCCGCGGCGGTAGCGAACGCCATCGAAGACAAGTGTGCTGTGAATCAGGCGGGATCGCCGAAAAGAAGGGGTCCTTCTTTGTCCTCCGCGCAGCCGGAGGTGCGCCGAGGGCGCGCCAAGCGAGCATGCTCCCGAAGATACTAAAAACTTCGAGTAGACGCTAAAAACTTCGAGTAAAAAAAACCGAATTGGTCCCTTTTTTGCAAATGTTCTGACTGAAACCCCACTCAGCGGGGCGCCGCGCCCTCGTTTGCGTTCGTCCGCCGCCGCGCCTGCTCACTTTTTCACGTCCTTGAGGTCCTTGAACTGGTCCACGCCCTTGGTGAAGATGGCGCCCTGCGCGGAGAAGAGCTCGGCGAGCCCGGTATCGCCGGCGGCGCCCTTCGTGGTGAGGTACTCGTAGTACGTCAGGGGCCGCTTGCCGGTGAGGTTGTAGAAGTCAGGCGAGCACCGCGAGTAGAAGCCGTTGCGGAGATACTCGAAAAACTCTGCGCGCGTCGCGCCGAAGTCCGCCTCGAACTGCGCCGGGTCCTGCGGCACGTACTCGATGGTCTTCCCGAACGCCTCGGGCGCCACAGACTTGGCCTCCTCCGTCGCCAGCGCCTCGGTCAAGATGGCGGCGACATCCGCCATCGACGTCGACTGCGCGCCGCACACGTCGTAAAACTTATCGCCGTGTCGCTCCGGGCCTTGCGCGAAACACACAACCGCGGCTTCCGCCATGTCGTTGCACGCGACGAAGGAGTTCTTGCAGTCGCCGAGGGGCGAGGCGAACGTGCCGTCACGCTTGATGGACTCCAGCTCGTTCTTCAAAAGGTGGTTCATGTAGAAGTTGCCGCGCACCGACGTCAGGATCGACCCGAAGCCGGCGTCGATGAAGCACTCCTCGGACCACCAGTAGTGCTGGAGCATCAGCGGTATGCCCGCGGCGGGACGCGAGACGTGCACGTCCGCGTCGTACGCGTTGGTGTTGGTGTCCGCGCCGAAGCACGAGATGCGCACGATGTGCTCGAGCGAGCTTTTGATGGACGGGGTCTCGCCGCACCACTTGGCGAACGCCATGTGCTGCGCGATGAACTTGTCCTGCGTGGAGGAGAACAAGTGCGTGACGCCCTCCATCGCGGGACCCCAGGTTTTCTCGTCCTCGAGGTCGAACACCACCGTCTCGTGCGCTCCGAGGGACGTGGCGTACTGCGCCTTATCACGCGTCGCCGCGCGGACGCGGAAGCCCGGGACCTTCGACAGACGCGCGATCACCTCCTTGCCGACGCGGCCGGTCGATCCGGTGAGCAGCACGAGCTTCTCGCCGGAAGCGGAAGCGGACATAGCGCGGGACGATACGGGGCTCGCGCGGCGGAAGGCGCACACGGAAGGCGCGGCGCTGAGGCGGGGCGCGGCGAGATGAGAGGGGATGAGAGGGGATGAGAGGCGGGTGAGGGCTCTCAACGCCGCGGACATCGGTCAGATCCGGTCGGGCGGCGCGCGCGATCTAAACTGATTTAACAACGCGACGGGGCGAGTCTGTTCACCGACGCGTGGCAAAAAACATTTCTACGACGCGAACGCGCGCGTCGCGAGAAGGCGCGTCGAAGCAACGCGCGCTTCGCCGCCGCTAGGGGTACAGGAACATGCCTTTGATCCCCTCCGGATCGGAGACGAAGCCCAGGTTCTTGTAGAAGGGCACGACGGCGCCGTCGGCGAAGAGCGTGATGTTTCCGATGTCGCGCGCGAGAAGCGTGCGAATGAGCTGCTCGCACAGCGCCTTTCCGAGCCCCTGGCCCTGGAACTCTGTCGCCAGCACGACGTCCCAGATGGTGGCGTTGAACGCGTGATCGGAGGTGGCGCGAGCCATACCGATCAGCCTGCGCTCGCCGAACGCGGTTCCAGGCACGGCGGTCTCGGGGGGGTAGGAGACCCCGGGCAAGCCTCCGCTTTTGTTTTGCGAAACGTTCGTCTCGTTCGTCGTCTCGACGGCGTCGCCATCGCGACGCGCGTCGCCGTCGTTCGTCTCGAGTTCCAGGTACAGGCTCGCGACGCAGAAGGAGTTCTCCAGCGCCGCCTTGACCTTGTTGATCGGGCGGCGGGGCCAACCCACGTCGTCGCACAGGCGCTCGAGGTCGTAGCAATCCACCGCCGCGGTGGTGCTGTACACGATGCGCGCCGAGACGCCGTCCGGCCGGCGCGTCTCGACGAGCACGACGTCCGCCTCCTCGCCGTACAGAGGACCGCCCGGCGAGTTCGAAGGCGTGGGCTCGAAGCCGCCGTCGCGATCGCCCGTCAGAGGGTTCAAACCGGCGGCGACCCGCGTCGACCCGCGTCCTCGAGCCCTCGCGGGTACGGACGAAAACGCGGTCGCGTCGGCATCGGCGAGTCCGCCGCGTCCCGCCCGGCCGACCCCGGACCTCGGCGACGACCGCGGGAGGAGGGACGCGCTCGGCGCGGCCGCCGCCGCCGCCGCCGCCGCGAACATCGTCCTCGCCGACGAGCCGGAGCGGAGCGCGGACGCGCAGCGAGGTGTGCGAGCCCGCGAGCCCGAAGCAGAAACAAAAATATAACTCGTGCAGCCAGCGGGTTCGTGAGATCCTCGTTTCCTCGAGAACGCACGCCGCTTCGTGCGGCGCGCCACTCGGTCGCGGGTCGGGTCTTCGGCACGATGCACGGCCGCAAACGCGAGACCCTCGATGAGTCCAGGGTGCGTCTCCGCGTCCGTCGACGTCCGGCACCCGGCGCTCCTCCACCGGCCCGCGGCGTTCGTTTCCCTCGCCCGAACGCCGACGCCTGTGCCGTCGCGCCTCCGCGCCTCGACTGACCCCGCGCGTCCTCCCCTTCTCCTCGCGACACGACGCGACCTCAGGCGCGACGCGAGGCCTCGCTGCCGAAGGTGAAGCTCATCCGCGCGTTGCAGGACGACGCGATTCGGCGACGCCGCGAGAAGGTGTACGACGCGACGTCCATGGCGGTCACCGCGAGGCTCCTGGAGATCAACCCGGAGGTGCTCACCGCGTGGAACTTCCGCAGAGAAGCCATCGCGGCGTTCGAGCGCGAGCGCCGCGGAGCGCCGTCCGACGCGACCGAGGACCACGAGCCTGTGTGCGGTGTTTCAGCGCGTGCAAAACCAAACGTCGACGCGCGCGAGGTGGGAAACCTCGCGGACGAGCTCGCGCTCACCGAGCGATGTTTGCGGAAACACCCGAAGAGCTACCCGACGTGGCACCACAGGAAGTGGTGCGTCGCGAGGGCGGCGCGCGGCGAGGACTCCGAATCCGAACAAGTCTCGTCCCTGCTCGAGACGGAGCTCTCGATGTCCAAATCTCTGCTCGACCTGGACGACCGGAACTTCCACGGCTGGGGCTACCGGCGGTTCGTGGTGGCGCTCATGTCCACGCGCGGCGGCGGATCAAACGCGAATAGACATGAGGTTGGCGAAGGCGTTCGCGAAATCTCAACCGCCTCGGCGCTCTCGGAGCTGCGGTACAGCGAGGAGAAGATCGAGCGCAACTTCTCCAACTACTCCGCCTGGCACCACCGCGCGGCGTGCCTGCCGCGCGCTTTTTCTGTTTCTTCATCGGTCGCGGGAGACTCCCGGGAGACGAACGCGAACGAGGGGGACGGAGCGGGGACGAGCGGAGGAGACGACGAAATTAAAAACGCGTCTGAGGATCGGAACTTTCCGCGTCCGTCCTCGGCGTTCGTCCCCGAACGCGTCTTGGCGAACGAGTACGCGCTCGTGCGGCAGGCGCTCTTCACCGAGCCGGAGGACCAGGCGGGGTGGATGTACCACCGCTGGCTCACCGCGCAGACCTTAAACAATCGGCGGAGGGCGGAGGGCGCCGAATTCGCCGCCGAAAAGGAAGAGTCATCCGCGGGCGCCGAATTCGCCGACGAAGCTGACGCCCTGGCCGAGCTCTGCGAGTTGGAGCCCGAGTGCAAGTGGCCGGTCTTGACACTCGCGAGGCTGTGCGACTTGAAGGGCACGGATACGGGCGCGGCCGAGAGCGCGGCGCGATTCGACCAACTCAAACGCCTCGACCCGACGAGGCGCGGGTTCTACTGCGACTGCGGCGGACGCGCGTAAACGTCGGCGCTCCGGCGCGAAAAGAACGATTTGAAACAAAAAACGGCTCTTGCTTACAACCCAATCACGCGCAAACGCACCTGGCTATTCCCGTGCGCCGTCCTCTCGACCCCTCGCGTCGCCTCGCAAAATATACGCCGTCTCTCGAACACCCGCGGCAAAAAACAGCACTCTCTTTCGGAAGTCGTCGGCGACGCGTTCGCGACTTGGCTCGCGCGTCGCCGGCGGAGAGAATCATGTACCGAAAAGACATTTACTGCAGCTGCGCGTACCAGAGGCCGGTGATCTTCACATCCTTGGGCGCCTTCGAGCCGAGGTCGGTGTCGGAGGGCTGGATGGACTCGAACACACCCGCGATCTCGCCCGTCACGGCGTCGTACTTGGCGACGTTGAACACGGCGGAGCCCTTGAGCGCGGCGACGTTCTTGTTGTTCTCCTTGAGGAGCTCGTCGGCATCCGACTTGGCGGGGAGCGCCACGGCGTTGTCGTAGCCGGTGGAGCCACCGCGGCCCTTGGGGTCGAGGAAGGACGAGCCGCGGTAGGAGGGCACGGTGAAGTCGCCGCCGAACTGGGAGGTGTTGCCCTTGCCCGCGAACTCCTTGAGGGTGAACAGGAAAGGCACGCGCTCGCCGCCGGGGAGCTGCACGGTGACCGCCGCGTAGTCGAGGCCGTCGCGCTCCTGCACGGCGACGGAGCCGTCGGAGCCAACCTTGAAGGAGCCGGTCATGCCGTCCAGGGTGTAGGTGAGGCGGGTCATGAGCTTGGTCTTGGTGAACTCGGACTCGCCAGCCTTGAACGCGGACTCCTCCTTCACCGTGAACGACGTGGGCTCCATGCAGAACTTCTCGAGCTTGTAATCCTTGGCGGGGATCTTGCTGCCGGCCTCGCCGGTCTCAACCACGGGGCAGGTGTTGGCGAGGCCGGTGCCCTTCACCTGGAGGTACGTCAGGCCCTGGAACTCGTCGTAGGTGACGGCGCCGGCGGACTGCGCGAACGGAAATGACACGGGTGAAGGAACGGGAGGGGAGGTTAGACGCGTAAAGGCTTGGTTTATGTGAAACGTGAAAGCCGATTTTCGCGACTGACAAGCTTGGGCGTTCGTTCGCGACGGACGCTCGTCCGCGACGAAGCAACAACCGAGACGAACGCCGGTCCCGCGCGCGGCCGCGAGCGCCTCCGGACGCGCGCGAACGCGCGCGGCGCGCAGACGACGACATGACTGCCCGCGCGGTCCGCGCGTCGCCTTCCGCCGCTTCGCTCGCTCGCGCCTCGCTCTGGGTCGTGACTCCGGAGCGCGCGGAGATCGGGATCGGATAGGAGCGTCGTGGTGAGTGTTAACGTACCGAGGCGAGGACCGCGGACGCGGCGAGGCCGGCGATGGCGGCCTTGCCGGCCTTCTCGACCTTCTCCACGAAGGCGGGCTTCGCGGCGGAGCACATCACGGAGGTGCTGTTGGTGGGTGGAGGGAGAGGAGGGCGGGTCAGCGACCGCGAGTCTTGGAACGCGAGGAACGCGCGACGGAGACCGCGTCGTCGATCGGCTTCATGCGGAGCACTGTGCATCCGTGGCATCGCGCGAGCTCGACACGCGCGCGATCGGTCGACGGTTCGGCGGGCGCGGAAGACAACGCGCCGGACCGAGCGAAACGCGAGGCAGACCCGCCGTACGGCGTGCTTCGTGTGCGCGTCCGCCGAGTCGGACCCTCGCGTCGGTCTCGCGCCCGCCAAGACCGCGCGTCGCCGGAGCCGGAGCGCTCGCGTCGGTGCTGCGGAGCATCGGTCGCGCCTCATCGGAAAGAATGTGCGTGGGGTTTCCCGCCGGGAACGCGGACGCACCGCTTGTTGGTGCGCACGGCGGCGCGCTGCGCGACGAGGGCGTTGGTGGCGGAGAGGCAAGCCATCTTTACGGTGCTTGAGTTGCGTCGAAGGTGAGGCGTGTGCTGATATGAAGCCCCCGGAACGCGCGATGGGCGGACGAGCTTTCGGGAAAACACGCGAGCGCTCGCAGCTGGACTCGCTTCCCGATTTTGGCCGATTTCCGACGCTCTGATTCGTCGAGAGCGGAGCCCGGGATCGACTCAGCCTAAAAAATGCAGTAGCCCGAGATTTCGAGAGAAAAACCGACGCGCGCCGCGCGCTTCGTTTTTCAACGCAGCGTCAGGTTGATGGACCGTCGAAGCGTCCGGAGAAGTCGTCAAGTCGCGTTTCTCGACGCCGGACGCGTTCGTCCGCCGCCGCCGCTTTTCGATTGCGAGCGCCCCTCGCCACAGCGACGCGCGCGCGGACCAACGCGCACTCCGCGACCGGGGGTTGTGAACGGCGAGCTCTCGTCTTCGTCTTCGGCGAGGTTCGGTCCTCCGCCGCGATGATCCGCCGCACCGCGCGCCTGCGGCGCGAGTTCGTGTACCGCAAATCCCTGGAGGGCAAGGAGCGCGAGTTGTACGAAAAGAAGCGGAAGATCCGTCAGTGCCTCGAGGAGGGCAAGGTGATTCCCACCGAGCTCCGGAACGCCGAGGTGAGTTTGAGGAACGAGATTGCTTTAGAGGATGCGTCGACCGCGGCGAACGGGTCTAGCGCGGACGACGAGTACGCGCGCGCGAACGAAAGAGACCCCAAAGTCTTGGTCACGACGTCGCGCGACCCGTCGTCGCGCCTCACGCAGTTTGTCAAGGAGGTGAAGCTGTTAATGCCCACCGCGCGGCGGATCAACCGAGGCGCGCAGGTGCTTCCCGACCTGGTGGAACTGTGCCGAAGCAACGACTTCACGGACCTGGTGGTGGTGCACGAGCACAGAGGCGAGCCGGACGGCCTGGTGATAAGCCACATGCCGTTCGGCCCGACGGCGTACTTCGGCTTGAGCAACACCGTGATGCGTCACGACGTCAAGGACCAGGACATCGGCACCGTCTCCGAGGCGAACCCGCATTTAGTGCTGGAGAACTTCACGACTACTCTCGGAAAGCGCACCGCGAACATCCTGAAACACCTGTTCCCGGCGCCGAAGGATGGGAAATCGAAACGCGTCATCACGTTTGCCAACGACGCGGACTACGTCTCGCTTAGGCACCACACCTACGAGATGCCCCGCGGCGCGAAATCGGTGGCGCTCACCGAGGTCGGACCCCGGTTCGAGATGAAGCTGTATCAGATCAAGCTGGGCACGATCGACGCGGACGACGCGGACGTCGAGTGGGCGCTGAGACCGTTCATGCGGAGCGGCAAGAAGAGGAGACTGTGACCGATTATCGAAGCAACTCTTTAGTAATCAATTGATTGATTCAACGCGAAATTAAAAAAAAACCTCACTCCGGAAACCTACGCGGACCCCTCGTTCATGTAGCAGTCGTCCAGCCCCTCGACGCTCCCACCCGTGCGTATGTCCGCAGGTAAGTGGTCGACGATGTTGAACATCTGCAAGCCCGCGACGTTCCCCCCGTCGTTTCCCTCCGTTCCCGGTTTGAGCTCCAAGATATGAATGCCGGCGTTTTGCGAACAAAACACCAGGTTTTGCTTTCCCGTGGTCAACGCCATCCCGCTCAAAGCTTTGATCAGGATGTCGATGAACATGCCGTGCACCACGATCATGAGCGCGCCGTCTTTTTCCTTCCACTTCTCCGCCTGTTCCCACAGCCATTTCGTGACCTGCTGAACGCGTTCCTGCGCCTGAGGCACCGTCTCGCACCCTTGCTCTTCGCTCCACCACCCCTTCATGAGCTCAATCGGGACGACGCACCCCGGAAACTCCGCCTCGAGCTGCGGTTTCGAAAGGCCGGGTCGCCCGATGACCCCCCCCGGTTGATCCGCGGCGCCGTCGAAACATCCACCGTGCTCGTGTATATCACGCTTGACGCGGATCGGTATGCCCAGCTGCTTGCTTATGGGCGTCGCCGTCAACATGCACCGCCGCATCGGCGACACCACCAGTTTCTTCACCGCGTGCCACGGCTTGATGCGCCCCAGCGCCGCGGCTTTCTCCCCGAACTCCTCCGCCACGTACTTGCCCAGCGCGGCGGCTTGCTTGAAACCTGCCTCCGTCAGCGTGGGGTCGGCGTCGCGGTCGGGGTTCATCAGCGACGGCACCAGCAGCGCGTTGTTCGCGCTCTGCGCGTGGCGCACCACGTACAGCCGCATCGCGGCGTTCGACGAAGAAGGTTCTTCGGGATGCGCTCACGCGTCTCGAACGCGTTCCCTTCGCGCGGACGCGTCCCTTCGCGCGGACCGGGTGAGCGGGGCTCGACGCTTCCGACGGCTTCGGCTGGAGCGCTCGCGGGTCTCGTGCGGGTTCCCGAACGCGTCGGCGGCGTGAGGAGGGTGCTTCGCGCGCGAAGAGAAGAATAACCCGACGGGTGCGTTTTCGCGGCCGAAAAGCGGCGTGCGCGCTCGCCTGGCATGCACTGCGCGCGTTGGTTGCCAGATGCCGCGTGGCGCTCCAGATTTTGCAAACGCGCTCGCCGAGGCACGGCACTGCGGCCGGCGCGCCTGGAGAGGAGCGTCTCGGCGGGCCCCGCGGTGTCGGAGGCTCGACCGTCGCGATGGCGAAGGGTAAGAGCGCGAAGAAGCAGAAGAGCGCGAAGAAGCTCGCGCGCGCGGGGTCTGCCAAGGCGCAGACGAAGGCTGATGATGGAGGAAACGACGCGGCACACCCGAAATTGAATCGTCCGAGCCTGGCTGCGCTCGCGAGCGCGGGCGCTCCGGGCGCGGCCTCGACGCCGTCGCGCAGCGGGAAACAGCTCTGGGCGCTGGATAGCGTTAAGGAGCTCGCGCCGACGGCGACCAAGAAGCGGTCGATGTTCATGAGCGCGTACAAGTCGCTGAAACGCGCGGCGGGGATCCCGAGCAAGAAGGACAGACCGGCGGAGAAGGGAGCGACGAATTCGACGACGACGAGCGCGGCGAGAGACGCGGCGGCGTCGACGCAAACGACCGTCGCGTCGTCGAACGAACTGGACGGCACGCTTCCCGACGTCGCTCCCGAAAAGCGAAGCGAGGAGACGCCGAACGCGATCCCGCGCCTCGACGCCGCGAAAGCGCTCGCGGGGCTCGGGGACTACGCTGACGATTCGCGCTCGGAGCGGAGGACGCACGCGGCGTACCTCGACGCGCTGCGGCGCGCGCTCCCGAGCGACGTGCGACCGGACCGGACCGCCAAAGAGTTTCCGGAAACTCTGGAGACTCTGGAGACGGCCGAGACGTCGGACGCGCGCCTCCCGGCGGCGCCGGTCGCCGACGCCTCGCCGTTGTCGCCGCCGCGCGCGCGCTTCGCGCAGACCGTGCGCCGCCTGGTCGGGGACATGCGCCGGCGGCACGAGGCTTCCATCTCGACCGCGATTGGGATGCTCCGGTCGCTTGACGCGCTGGAAAGCCTGGAACCGGCGGCCGTGGCGTTCGGCAGGGTGCAGAGACGCGCGGACGCGGCGTTCTGGTCGAGTCTGCCGCCCGTCGCGGCGGCGGCGGAGACGGCGCCGGCAATTTTGGAACGCGGAACGCGTAACGCTCTCGGTCACGGGTTCGTTCACGGCGACGGCAAAAACGCACCACTGTCGTCGTCTGCGTCTCCCTCTTCCATGTTGCTCTCCCCGAGGACCAAGCCGCCGACGCCGCGCGTCGTGGAGGCGCGGCACGAGGAGCGCGAACGAGCCCTTGTCGCCGAGGCGGCGCGCGAAAGCGAGAGCTTCGCGTTTTGGGCGGCGCCGCCGCCGTCGCGGTCGGTCTCGGCGCCGGCGTCGCCGAGCGGCGGCGCGCGCGCCTTTTCTGACGATCGAGGCGACCGAGTTGATCGAGTTGACCTCAACGACCTCAACGACCGAGACGACCGAGACGACGTCGTCGTCTTGACGTCCGCGCGCAAAGGGAACAAAGCCGTCTTCCCGACGGAGGCGCGTTTTTTTGGCGCGGCGCGCGCGCCCGCCGCCGCGGTGGCGGCGGCGGCGTCGCGCGTGAAGCCGCCCGCCTCGGTCGCGCGGCGCCTCGCCGCGGCGGATGCGATGCGTCCGGACACGTCTTCGAGTTCGGAATCTTCCGAGTCTGACGCTTCCGGGGCGCGGTTTCGAACCTGGGTCGCGGGGCACGGCGGGTCGCGGTTTTCGGCGGCGGAGACGATTGCGACGTCTCGAGAGAAAGCCAAAGCGCGCGTTTTTTTTTCGCCGAACGAAGAGCGCGAAAGCCGTCTCGAGGAGCCGAAACCCTCGGTGGCGGCGCTCGCGGCGGCGCGCGCGCGCGACGCCGCGAGAACGAACAGGATGCCGAAGGAATCGTCGTCGTCATCGTCCGCCGCGGCGGCGCTCGCGACTGGAACGTTCCAGTCGGCGTTTTCCGCGCGTCGAGATTCACGCGAAGAAGACGCCGACATTCCGACATTCGCGAGTCAAACGGTACCGACGCGTTCGCCGCCGCCGGCGCGGCGCGCCGGCGACCTCGACCGGCTTCGCGCGATGCGCCGGCGGCTCCAGGCGGAGTACGAAGACGAAGCGCGCGCGATGCGTCTGAGGAGCCCCCTCCGGAACTCGCGAGGACCGGGACCCTCGCCTTCCCTGGCGTCGCCCACTTTTTCGTCCTCGGCGCGGCGACAAGAGAAGAGAGGTCACGGCGTGTATTCGGAGTCTCCGCGGAGTCCCGGCGGCGGCGCGGCTTCGGCGTCGTCCGAACGGCGAAGGACGGCGAAGGACGGAGACGCGGAGGAGGAGGTGTGGCACGACCTCGCGCGGCTCGGCGGGTTCGCGTCGTTCGAGGAGGTGCCCTCCTCCGCGAAGCCGCTGGATGTGCCCTCCGCGCGGCTCAGGGCGGCGTACGCCATGGAGGCGCACCGGCGCGACGGGGGGTCGTTCGGGTCATCGCCTCGGTCGGGACGCGACTTTGACTCCGCCTCGCGACGAGACGAAGACGGAGACTATCACGTCGCGAACGAAGACGGAGACTATCACGGAGACTATCACGCGCCGTCGTCGTCGTCGCCGCGCGGCGCGAGCGCGCCTCGCGCCGTGGGGTCCCCCGCGACCGCCAAGGCGGGCTTCGACGCGCTCTACCGCAGGCGCGAGGCGCGGCGGGCGGCGAAGGCAAACGCGGTGGGGCGGCCGTGGGCTCCCGCGGGGGGGAAGTGAGTAGGGGAAGAGTACGATAGGAGTCTACGTACGACATACGAAAGTACGAGCGTTCGGAAGCGCGCTCGCGCCGAGTGAAAAAATACCAGGTACTGTTTGTATCGATGAAGCGCGTCGCCTACGGGGGTTGACTGGGGTCCCCGACTGAAAAAAAAGTGTCCCCCTTTTCAGTCCGCCCCTCGCACGACAACGAAAAGTACTGTGGCACTTGCCGGCCAAATCTTAAACGACACGGGCGGCGGCGCGCGTCAGAGCGGACGCGCGCGTGCGGCGCGGCATGGCGGCGAACCACCCGCAGCTCGGCGCGGCGCTGAACAACATCGCGGAGCTGAACCGGGTGTACCAGGAGCATCAGCGCGAGTCGCTCCGCGAGGCCGAGGCGGGGTCGCGCGGTTTTGAGAAAAGCGCCAAGGATGCGAAGAAGCGCAAGAGGGAGAAGAAGCCCAAGAAGCGCAAGGACAAGAAGCGCAAGGACGACCGGAAAAGCAAGAAGCGCAAGCGCGAGAAGGATGATAAGAAACACAAGAAGCCCAAGAAGAGCAAGAGCCGGTCTCGGAAGGAACGCGAGTCTTCGTCTTCGTCTTCGTCTTCTTCCGGGTCATCGGGTGGCTCGAGCGGCGATGGATCCGACGACGACGCATCCTCCGACTCCGAGAAGGTTCGGGTTCCTCACCGGGAAACGCGACGCACCCCCGAGGAGGAGCTGAGGTTTATGCGCGTCGCCGTGGACACCGCCAGGGACATCCTGTCTAAGTTCCCCGACGTCCGCGCGGACTTGGCGAGTATCCTGCGAAGCGTCGACGCCGGCGAGGCGGTGTCCGTGGAGGGCGTGCCGAACGCCGTTCTGCGCGCGTCGCTGACGACGCTCTTCGACGCGCTCGGGTTGCGAGCCCTGAACGCCAGAACGGGCACACTCTGGTCGTCGCGAACGGGTTCGAGAGCCACGCTCGAGACGCTCGCGCCCGCGTTCGCGGACGCCCGGGAAGAGGCGCGAGAAGAGGCGCGCGAAGAAAAAGCGGAGTTCCGACGCGGAGACGACGCGAGATCTCCAAACGAGATTGAGAAGGGCGCGCACGTGTCGACCGACTCGATGCTGACCGCGAACGACGAAACCGCGCCGCCGGAGCCGGAACGAACTGAAGCGCTTCAAAAAGAAAAACAAAACGAACCGGAAGAGCCGGAGCCTCCCATCGGTCCGAGCGCGCGTCCGCCGCTCGCGGTAAAAAAAACGCTGGGTCCGGCGATGCCCCCCCGCGCGATGCTGGAGGCGGCGGCGCTCGAGTCGACGTACGCCGCGGACGAAGCCGTCGGCCCCGCCCCCCCCGAGATCGTGCGCGAGGTGGAGCTGGTCGGCGCGGAGGCGCGCGTCGCGGCGGCGGCGCGCGTGCTCGCGGCGGCGCGCGCGAACGGCGACGCGTACGATATCCTGGGCGTCGAGGATATCCCGGGAGACGACGGCGTGGTGTCGACGCCGAGCGCGTCGACGTTGAAGAAGCTGTTTTGGAAACTGTCTCTTTCGGTGCACCCGGACAAGTGCGCGCATCCCGACGCGGCGGGCGCGTTCGACGCCGTGAAGAAGGCGCACGAGACCTTGTGCGACCCTGTGGCTCGGTCGAAAGTGGACGCGGCGCGCGAAGAGCGAGCCGCGCGCGCCGGGTTCGATTCCTGGCTGAAGCAAGAGCAGGCGAAAGCGCGGTGGCGCGCGACGCGCGGCGAAGCCGCGCCGGGGGACGAAGCCCTTCTTCGCGGCGCCGTTGATGAAAACGAATCTGATTCAAAAACCGGCCGCGAGGAGTGGATGACGAAGCTCCCCGAGCAGAGACGCCCCGTGGCTGGGGGTGAGCCGAGCGGCAGCGGCGGGCACGCCAAGGCGTTCGCGCGGACGACGTTCGTGGAGCGGGACGCGCGGACGATCGCGGAGTGGACCGCGGCGCCGAATGAGATTGCGGAGACGGAGAAGCGGCTTTTCCTCGCCGCGCAGGAGGCGAAGTACGCCGCGCCGGCGTCTACGTCGGCGGAGGATGACGCTCTGCGGCGGTCTGTCGAGCAGGTCGCGGGCGCGAGCCGCGGGAAGACGCTGCTGGAGAAGCACCAGGAGCGCGAGGCGCGCGCGGCGAAGGCGGCGCGGGACGCCGCGCGAGCCGCCAAGAAAGACGCGAGGGAGGCGAAGAAGGCGGGCAAAGGCTCGGCGGGCGACGCCGACGATGACGGCACGGGGTGGTCGTACAGGCCCTGGAACCGCGAGACGGACCTCGAGGCGGGGCGCGTTTCTAGCACCAAGGCGCTCAGCGCGGGCGAGCTTCTCGAGAAGGCGGGCGGGGACCTGAAGGGGCGGTTCGGGAGGGGGGGAGCGGAGGGAGGAAGGCGATGAGCGTCTCCGCCGCGGCGCGTTGTGTAGCAGAAGAGGTTTTTTCTGACGCTTGGTCACACCTTGGTCGATGGAGTCGATTCCGTCCGACGCACTGCGTTGAGGAGCCGAAAGACGCGTGCGCCTAAATCCGGATGCTCGCCGAGAACTCCCGAGCACCCGCGCGAGGTCTCCACAACGCTACGGCGCCGCGGCACGGGTTCGCCGAACCCGCACCGCGTCGCTCGGCGCGTCGAATCGCGAAGGGAGCGGAGCCTCTTGTCCTCGGCTGGGCTCTGAGGTGAGTAGGGGCGAGGGCGAGTCGCGGACTCGAGGACGGACCATGGTCCCGAACAGACCGACGGTGAGCCGAGCGCCCTCCATGAAGCGCATGGAGACGGCGGTGGACCCGCGATGCGTGGAGTGGTGCAGGGGCAAATTGAAGCTGCTGGGAGATGGCGTTGACGCGCTGTGGCGACCGGAGGTACGCGGACATCCCGAGCACGATCGACCGACGCGCGGTCCAGTCCGAGAACTCGCACCCGCGACCCGACGAGCGGTGTTAGTCGTTGACGCCGGGTTCGTCTCGTCCCGAGCGAGCGCTTGCCCGATCGCGCGAGGCGCGGCCCGATCGCGCTCCCCCCACCCGAGCGGGACGCGCGCCGATCGCGGCGACCGCCGACTCGCGGTCGAACGCCGCCTTTCGCGTCCGTCGCCCCGCGTCGCCCGCGTCGGCGCGCGTCCGCGCGCGCCGTCCTCCCGCGGGTACCGAATCATCTCCCGCTCGTTCGTCGCTGACAAAAACGCCCTCCGCGCTTCGCGCCGTCCCCGTCCCGACGCCCGCAGGACCACGACGCTCCGACGACGGCGTTCCTCGCCGGCGCGGACCCCGACGCGACCGCCGCCTCGATCGCGCAAAGCAAGCGCACGCGTCTGTTCGCGTACGTCGAGGAAGCGGGAAACGGCGCGCGGCGCCTGTTTGTCACGGCGAACGTGCCTCCGGCGGGCGCGTGGCGTCGTCTGCTCGCCATGACGCGCGACCCGGCGAGCCTGATGATCGGCTCGACGCCGGTCACCATACCCGTCTCGCTTATCTCCATGCCGAAAGCGGTGCACGTCTCCGTGGTGGACGCGGACGTCGCCGGGTCTTTACTCAAGGTGGTCAAGGGCGTGTACGCGCCCGCGGTGCTTCGCAACGACGCGTGGCCAAAGAGCGTCAAGGACGAACTCTCGGCGCACACGCACCGGTACCTCGCAACGCTCACCGAACGCGCGCACGAGCTGCGGGGCGAGACGGTGCTGTACGTCCCGGAGGAACCCTCGCTTTTGTTCTTGACGACGGACGCGAGACAAACGGGTGACACGAGCGTCAACGACACGTCAACGCGGACCTCCGCGGTTGAAGAAAAAATCGAGCGCGCCGCGCGCGACGAGGAGCTCACGCGGCGATTGGAGAGCGTCGTCATTCACTGGACGCGGCAGATCCGGGAAGTCGTGCGCGAGACGGACGGCGGCGAGAGCGGCGCCGACCGCTACGGCGGCGGCGGCGCGCACGCGGCGGGGCGGGACGTCACGAACGCAACTTTAGGTCAATCTCTGTCTGTGGCGGAAGAGGATGCCTCGGACGGCCCTCTCGCGGAGGTTGCCTTTTGGCACTCGCGCGCGCGCGACCTCGCCGGCATCGCGCGACAACTGGCGGACGTCGGCGTCGACGCGATCGTTCGCGTGTTGCGAAAAGCGCGCTCGACGTACTTGGAGCCCTTTTCCGAGCTTTATTCGATCGTGGCGAGCGAGCTGTCGGCGGCGGAGGACAACGCTCGGTTCCTGAACACGCTCGTGCCGCCTTGCGAGGCGCTGGCGAAGGCGAAAGCCACGGAGGTTGCGGGTCTGGTGCCCGGCATCTCGCACCGCGTGCGGCTGGTGTGGAACGCCGCCGAGAGGTACGACCAGGACCGCGTGTTCGGTTTGCTCCGGAAAATCTCCAACGAGGTGATGCGGCGGTGCGCGAAGGACGTTTCTGTGGGCGACATACTCGACGGGAACGTGAAACACGCCGTGGACGCGCTGCACGCCTCCATCGAGGCGTGCGACGCGTGGAAGACGTCCTTCGAGTTTACGCGCGCCGCCGTGAACAAGAGGCACGCGGACGACCCAAAAATGCGCTGGCCCTGGGAGCAGAGCTCGCTGTTCGCGCAGCTGGACGCGTTCGAGCAGAGGTGCAAAGATTTGCTGGACGTGTGCGACGCGCAGGCGCAGTTCGCGCCGCGAACCGCGCCGCCCGTCTTCGGCGGCGCCACCGGGTTGGAGATCAAGAAGAGCTTCGACGACGTTCGCGAGAGCTTTTCTAAAATCACCGACGCGCTCCGAAAAAGCGGCGCGCGCGCCGCGCTGGACGTCGCCGCGGCGTCGTGGCACGACGACTTCAACGCCTTCGCGAGCGGCGTGAAGGACCTGGAGGTTCGGTTCCAGAACGCCATGACTTTGTCGGTCGAGAGCGCGCGCGCGGACCTCACGGCGTTCGTCGAGCGAATCGACGCGCTGCGCGCGATGAGCGTCGGCGACGCGAAGTCACCCGTCGGGCGATGCGCCGACCGGCTCACTTCCGAACTCTTCGCCGCTTTCGCCGACGAGCTCGCCGCGACCAAGAAACACTTCGACACGCACAGGGAAAACCCGCCCGTGCACCCGAGCATGCCTCGAAGAGCGGGCGCCGCCTCGTGGGCACGCACGCAGCACGCGCGTCTCAAGGCACCGTGGGACGCGCTGGAAACGGCGGCGGCGGCGTGGATGGCGGAGAGGGATGATTTGGCGGCGCGGCGAGCGCGGATTGGCGAAAAAGACGCTTCGGCGAAATCCGGCGAAACGCGCGACGAGACCTCCGGCGCGTCCCGGGGCGCTTCCGGCGGCTTGCGTCGCGAGCTCGAGTCTCTGCGTGCGGCGTACGACGCGACGCTCCCGCAGTTCGAGAAGTACGCCAAGGATCAGCACGCCGCCTGGGTCGCGCACGTCGAGCGCAAGGTGGCGCCCTCCGTGAAGCAGAGGCTGGAGAACCGTCTGCTCGCGGTTGCCGACGAGGATGACGAAAACGAAACCGAAAACGAAAACGGCGCGAAGAGCGGTCGCGCGTTGCTCCGCGCGCACTTCGACGAGGAGCTTCTGTGCTGCCTGGCGGAGACGAAGCACTTCGAGCGCATGTACTTCCAGATCCCGCACGTCTGCGCCGAGCTGGGGAGCAGCCGCGAGAAGTACCGCGTGATGCGCGAGGACGTGCTCGGTCTGGTGACGGCGTACAACGACGTGATGCTCCGCCTCGACGCGGACGAGCGTCGGCTTTTCCGCGACCGCCTCGGCGCGCTGGACAAGAAGATCGCGCCCGGGCTGCAGAAGGTGAACTGGACCTCCTCCAAGTCCATCCTGGAGTTTTACATGACCGAGGCGCTGAAGCAGGTGAGCGACGTCAAGGAGCAGGTGGACGCGTTCAAGGCGTGCATGGACACGGTGCGCGAGAAGTGCGCGAAGATGTCCGAGGCGAGCCTCGTGTCTCTGGCCAAGAAACGCGTGTACCAAGAGGGCGAGTTTCAGCAGGCACAGGCGACTCGGCTCGAGGAGGCGACGAGGCTGTTTAAGGAACTGCGCGCGGAGATGGAGGATGTGCTGAAGAAGACGTTCCGAGCCATATTCGCGCGCGACTCGCCCGAGGTGCGTTTGGAGTGGCTCAACATGCTGAGACACGTCGACGCGCTCATGCTCGACGCGCTGCGTAACGCCGTCAAGACGAGCCTGCGTGCGTTGTCTCGCGCGCTGCACGGCGACCCGAAGACCAAGGAGACGGCGCCCCTGTTCGGCGTCGCGGCGATTCTGCGCGGGGACAGAACGGTGGAGCTCAAGCCGGCGGTTTCGGAGATTCGAACGGTTCTACACGACGCGTGTCGCGCGCTCGTCGCGGCGACGAGCGCGGTGGATCGCCTCGGACCGGCGGACGCGACCTCGGACTCTTCGGACGACGAATCGAACGGCGACGAGGGCAACGAAGAACCCTCTTCGGTGGACAAGAAAAACAACACGCAGAAGCGTTCTACGACGAATCGTGGCACTTTCTTCGACATCATCTCTGGAGACGAGAAGGAGACGTTAGCGCGGGTCGTGGCGGTGGACGAAGGCGCGACGCGCGTCGTGTCCGAGGCGAAGCGGTTCGTGGAAAACTGGGAAGAGTCGTACGGTGACGTCTGGGTGCGGGACAAGGACGCGACGATGTCTTTGTACGCCGCGGCGAACCACCCGCTCGCGACGTTCGAGCACGACATCCAGAAATTCAAGGACCTCGCGGAGGCGATAAGAGGGGAGGCGCACACCAAGCACATGCTTTTCCTGCGCGTGGACTGCGAACCTCTCGTGGACGCGGCGGCGAGGCACTGCGAGACGTGGCGCGCGCGCCACCTCGAGCTGCTCAACGACGTCGCGCGGAGGCGTCTGTTTTCGCTGTACGAGTACTTCGATACGGGCGCGGAGGCTCTGCGTTCGCCGCCGGCGGCGCTGGAGGAGCTCGCGGACAAGGTGGCGATGCACAAAAAGTTCCTCGCCGAGCGCGAAGAGACGCACGCCTCGTTCGCGCCTCTGCGGGCGCAATACGCGACGCTGGAGAAGTGCGAGTCGCGAAGCGTGACGAACGAAGAGCTCTCGAAGCTCGCCGATTTAGACGGCGCGTGGACGAGCTTCGTGGACATGATCGGCGAGACGGAGGTTTCGCTGGAGGAGCACAAGGAGGGTTTCCGGGACAAGCTGAGCCGCATGGTGGACAAGCTGGTGAGCGACGCGGACGAGCTTGAGCAAAACTTTGCTTCGACGGCTCCGAAATCCGTCGCCGACGCCGTCTCACACGCCGCGCTCGACGCGGCGACGAAAACGCTCGCGTCGTTCGACGCCTCCGCGTCGTCCCTCCGCCAACGCGAGGCTGAAGTGGGTAAGGGCCTGGGCATCTTCGGAACGCCACCGCCTCGTCTGGAGCCGATCGGGCGCGTGGAGGCGGAGATGGAAATGCTCCGCGCGCTCTGGGACCTCATCAAGCACTGGCTCTCGGAGTACGACGTCTGGTCGCTCGGTAAGTTTCGCGATTTGCGCGTGGAGGAGATGGAGACCACCGCGCAGACCATCAACAAGAACGTGGTGAAGCTGGGCAAGAAGGTTCAAGGTTCCGACGAAGGCGGCGTCGAGTGGGGGGCGTGGAGATCGCTCAAGGACACCATCGACGGGTTCAAGAAGACCATGCCTCTTATTATGGACCTGCGCAACCCCGCGATCCGCGAGCGGCACTGGGCGCAAGTCATGCAAAAGTGCGGCGAGACGTTCGACCCGCACGCCGACGACTTCACGCTCGGAAAAGTCACAGACTTGAAGCTGCACCTGCACGACGAGTTCATCGCCGAGCTCTCTTCCAACGCCACCAAGGAGCTCGCCATCGAGACCAGCCTTCATGCGATCCAGGAGACCTGGACGAATTTGAAAATGGACATGGTGCCGTACAAGGAGGGGCGGGACGTGTACAAGCTGCGGGGCACGGAGGAGACGTACGCGGCGCTGGAGGATAACATCGTGACGTTGAGCACGATGAAGGCGAGTAAGTTTTTCGCGGTTTTCTCGACGCCCATCGTCGCCTGGGAACGCAAGTTGCTGCTCGTGTCCGAGATGCTTGATTTGGTGACGAAGGTGCAGACCGCGTGGATGTACCTGGAGAACATCTTCGTCGGGTCGGAGGATATTCGGAAACAGCTCCCGCTGGAGAGCGTCATGTTCGATGACGTCAACGCCGCGTTCATCGCCGAGATGCGCGCGATGCATGCGGAAAGTTCCGTCGTCGCCGCGTGCACCGGCTCGTCGCCCGACGCGTCATCGCCCGTCTCGGAAAAGACCCTCGACGCGTTCACGCGCATGGACGAAAAACTGGAGAAGATTCAGAAATCGCTCGAGGCGTACCTGGAGCAGAAACGCCAGCAGTTCCCGCGGTTCTACTTCATCAGCAGCGACGACTTGCTGGAGATTCTCGGCCAAGCCAAGGACCCGCTCAACGTGCAGCCGCACTTCAAGGGCATGTTCGAGGGGGTGAAAAAATTGGAGATGCACCGCCCGGGTGACGGAGGCCGGCGGAACTACGCGTCCACGCTGATGCACTCGCCGGACGGCGAGACGCTTCCTTTCGACGAGGAGGTGCCGACGCACGGCCGCCCGGAGGACTGGCTGAACAAGGTGGAGGCGGCGATGTACCGCGCGTGCAAGACGAGCCTCCGGGAGACGCTCGAGCAGAGCAAGGGCATGAAGAAGGAGAAGTGGGTGAAGCAGTACCCCGGGCAGATGATCATCTCGGCGGGGTGCGTTGTGTGGACCGCGGAGTGCGAGAAGGCGCTCGCGGACAAGGACAAAGCCAAAGCCGCCGTGCGCATGCTGAAGAAGAAGTGGGTGTCGTACCTGAGTAAGCTCGTGACTTTGACCCGGTCCAAGCTGGACAAGGTGAACCGCAAGAAAGTCGTGGCGCTCATCACCATCGAGGTGCACGCGCGCGACAGCATCGAGAAGCTCTCGCGATCCGGCTGCGACGCGACGACCGATTTCGAGTGGGTCTCGCAGCTGCGCTTCTACTGGGACCACGACAAGGACGACTGCGTCGTGAAGCAAGTGCTATCTGTGTTCTCGTACGGGTACGAGTACCAGGGCAACAACGGGCGGCTGGTCGTAACGCCCCTCACGGATCGGTGCTACATGACTTTGGGCGCGGCGATGTTCACGCGAAGAGGAGGGAACCCGCTCGGTCCCGCCGGGACGGGCAAAACGGAGACTGTAAAGGATTTCGGCAAAGCCTTAGCGCGTTACGTGATCGTGTTCAACTGTTCCGACGGCGTGGATTACAAGATGACCGCGAAGATGTTCTCCGGCTTAGCGCAAACTGGCGCGTGGGCGTGCTTGGACGAGTTCAACCGCATCTCCGTAGAGGTGCTCTCGGTGGTGGCGACGCAAATCTCGGTGATCATGGCCGCGGTTAAGAAACGCGCCAAGATGTTTTTCTTCGAGGGGCAGAACATCCGGCTCATCCCGTCGTGCGGCGTTTTCGTGACCATGAACCCCGGGTACGCGGGACGCGCGGAGCTTCCCGATAACCTGAAGGCCATCGTGAGGCCCGTCTCGATGATGGTGCCCGACTTTTCGCTCATCGCCGAGATCATGATGTTCGCCGAGGGCTTCTCCTCCGCCAAGTCCCTCGCGAAGAAGATGGTCGCGATCATGGAGCTCTCGCAGCAGCAGCTCTCGAAGCAAGACCACTACGACTACACGCTGCGCTCGTTCGTGATTCCCATCTCGCGCGCCGCCGGCGCGCACAAAAGAGTCGACCCGGAAGGGTCCGAGGAGGCGATCCTCTACCGCACGATGCAGGACCTCATCATGCCCAAGCTCGTGTACCTCGACATACCCCTGTTCCGCGCGCTGCTCGGCGACCTGTTCCCGGGCGTCGACCAGCCCCCCGACGCGGGCGGCGAGCTTCGCGCTATGCTCGAGCGCAAGTGCGTCGAGCTCGGGTTACAGGTGGTGGACGACTGGATCGTGAAGATCATCCAGATCTTCGACTGCAAGGTGGCGAGGCACGGGAACATGATCGTCGGCAAAACGGGAGCGGGCAAAACCGCCGCCTGGAAGGTTTTGAAGGCGGCTATGGCGCAGCTGTGCGAGGACGGTTTGGGCGAGGGCGAGTTCCAGAAGGTGGAGGTGTACACGATCAACCCGCTGGCGCTGTCTAACGACGAGATTTACGGGTGCTTCGACCCCGCGTCGCACGAGTGGACGGACGGGATCCTCGCGCGTGTCATGCGCAACATCTGCAAGGACGAGAGCCCCAACCAGAAGTGGACGCTGTTCGACGGCCCGGTGGACACGCTGTGGATCGAGTCCATGAACACTTTGTTGGACGATAACAAACTCCTAACGCTCCTCTCCGGCGAGCGCATCATGATGTCGCCGCAGGTGTCCATCCTGTTCGAGGTGGAGGACCTGAGCCAGGCATCGCCCGCCACGGTGTCGCGCGCGGGCATGATTTACCTCAACGTCGAGGACCTGGGCTGGTGGCCCTTCGCCACGTCGTGGCTGAACGGGCTGGACGAGCGACACAACGCGCAGGGGAAAGGCGACGTCGCGCTTTTACCGGCGGTGCGGAATCTCCTGACCAAGTGGATGGAGCCCGCTCTCGAGTTCCGGCGGCTGCGTTGCGCGCAGCTCGTGGAGACGGACAAGCTCGCCGCCGTGCGGCAGTTCACCACACTGTTCGACGCGCTGAAGCAGGACCCAATCAGCTCCGGTCTCGACCACACTTCGTACCCCGCGGACGACCCGGAACAATACCTCGCGATGATCGAGAAGTGTTTCGTGTACGCGCTCGTGTGGTCGGTGGGCGCGTCGCTGGACGACGAGAGCCGCAAAAAGTTTGACGCGTTCGTTCGCGACTTGGACTCGAGCGTCCCGACAAAAGACACGGTGTACGAGTACTTCGTGGACGCCAAGACGCGCGACTGGTGCTTGTGGGAGTCCAAGCTGGCGGCGTACAAACCCGATTTGGAAAACACGCCGTTCTTCCGCATCGTCGTGCCCACCGTCGACACGACGCGCACGAAGAGCGTGGCGCTTTGCTTGGCGTCTATGCAATCGCACGTTTTGATCGTCGGGCGCGTGGGCGTGGGCAAGAGCATGGTGGCTGCGAAGTGCCTCGAGGAGCTTCCCGACGGCTACGCGAGCTGCGTGGTGAACTTCTCCGCGCAGACCTCGTCGAATTCGCTGCAGGACGTCATCGAGGGCAAGCTCGAGAAGCGGAGCAAGGGCACGTTCGCGCCCCCCGGCGGTAAGCGAATGGTGGTGCTCTGCGACGACTTCAACATGCCGCAGAAGTCGGTGTTCGGGTTCATGCCCCCCCTGGAGCTGCTCAAGCTGTGGGCGGACAACGGTTTCTGGTACGACCGCGGGAAACAAGAGGTGAAGCACATCCGCGACATCCAGCTCATGGGCGCGATGGCGCCTCCGGGCGGTGGCAGAAACGCCTTCTCGCAGCGGATCATGAGCGTCTTCGCGACGCTCAACATGACCAACCCGAGCGACGCGCAGCTGCATCGCATCTACGCCACTTTACTGAACCACCACCTGCGGGATTTCGACGACGCGCTTAAACCGTTGGGCGACCCGATCGTCAAAGCCACGGTGGAGCTCTACGCTAACATCGCCGAGGAGCTTTTGCCGACGCCGAGCAAGTCGCACTACCTGTTCAACACGAGAGACCTCGCGAAGGTGATCCAAGGGACGATGCAGACCACGCGGGCGTACTACGCGGAGAAAGATCAGATTTTACAGCTTTGGTGCCACGAGTGTTTCCGCGTGTTCGGCGATCGCATGTGGGATCCAACCGACAAAAACTGGCTCAAGAACCAGCTCGATCAGAAACTGTTACACGTGTTAGGGAGTTCGTGGGATGTGCTCTTCGAGCCGTTCTACGGTGAGTGTCCGCCGTTTGTGTCGTTCATGCGGCCGGACGCGGACGACCCGCCGTACGAAGCCGTGGTGGACCCCCGGCGGTTGAAAGACACTTTGGCGGAGAAATTAGAGGAGTACGCGATCGAACCCGGAAACGCGCCGATGGACCTCGTGCTGTTCAAAGACGCGCTGATGCACGTCTGCCGCGTGCACCGCGTTTTGTGCCAGCCCCGCGGCAACGCGCTTTTGGTGGGCGTGGGCGGGTCCGGGCGCAAGAGCCTCGCGCGGCTCGCCACGTACGTCGCCGAGCTCAAGTGCTTCTCCATCGAGATCACCAAGAACTACCGCCTGGTGGAGTTCCGCGAAGACCTGAAGGAGCTCTTCAAACAAGCCGGCGTCGCCGATAAGCCCACCGTGTTCCTCTTCGACGAGACGCAAATCGTCGTCGAGACGTTTCTGGAGGACATAAACAACGTGTTAACGAGCGGCGAGGTGCCTAACCTGTTCGCGAAGGACGAAATAAGCGGTCTGTGCGAGGACGTGCGCGCGGACGCGAAGCGCGCGGGCGTGGGCGAGATGCAGGATGAGCTGTACGCGTTTTTCCTGGGAAGAGTCATCAAGAACCTGCACATCGTGCTGTGCATGTCGCCCATCGGCGACGGCTTCCGCGAGCGGTGCCGCATGTTCCCCGGGCTCGTCAACTGCTGCACGATCGACTGGTTCACGGAGTGGCCCTCGGACGCGCTGCAGGAGGTGGCGAAGAAGCAGATGGAGTCGGAGAAGGAGATGGACGACGAGGTCAAGGAGAGCCTGTGCAAGGTGTTTGCCACCTGCCACAGGTCCACGGCCGAGAAATCCGGCGAGATGCTCGCCGCGCTCAAGCGCAAAAACTACGTCACCCCGACGAATTACCTGGAGTTTGTCAACGGGTACAGAGCGCTTCTGACGGAGAAGCGGAAAAAAATCGGTGGCATGGCCAACAAGCTGAGAGGAGGCACTTTAAAGCTCGACGAGACGTCCGTGCAAGTCGGCGAGATGACCATCGTGGCGCAGGAGAAGCAGGTGGTCGTGGCGCAGGCGAAGACGGAGTGCGAGGAGCTCTTGGTGACCATCGTCGCCGACAAGAGGGCGGCGGACGACCAGGAGAAGCAGGTTTCGGCGGAGGCGGCGAAGATCGGCCGCGACGCCGAGGAGGCCAACGCCATCGCCGCGGAGTGCCAGGCTGGTTTGGACCAGGCGATGCCCGCTCTGAACGCCGCTCAAGCGGCGCTGAACGTGCTGACCAAGAAGGACATGTCCGAGCTGAAGGCCTACTCAAAGCCGCCCGCGCTGGTGGAGCTGTGCCTGAAGGGCGTGATGACGGTGCTGAAGAAGTCGCCCACCTGGGACGCCGCCAAGAAAGCGTTAGGGGACACGCAGTTCCTGCCCGGCCTGATCAACTTCGACAAAGACAAGCTGGACGACGCGCTCTTAGGAAAGATGAAGAAGTACGTCAACGACCCCGAGTACACGCCGGAGAAGATCGGCGCCGTGTCGGGCGCGGCGAAAGGCTTGTGCCAGTGGGTGCACGCGATGTTCATCTACGGCAACGTCGCCAAGGAGGTTGCGCCGAAACGCGCCAAGCTCAAGGCTGCGCAGGAGGCTTTAAAGAAGAAGCAGGCGGCGCTGAAGGAGGCGGAACAGAAGCTGCAGGTTGTGTTGGACAAGGTGCAGGCTTTGAAGGACAAGTACGAGCACTCCACTTCGAAGAAGAAGGCGCTGGAAGACGAGCTCGCGGACTTGGAGGCGAAGCTTCAACGAGCCGAAAAATTAGTCAACGGCCTCGCCGGCGAGAAGACCCGCTGGGAACAGAGCATCGGTCGATACGAAGAGCAGATCGAGGCTCTTCCCGGCGACGTCGTGATCGCGGCCGCGTTCATGTCGTACGCGGGGCCGTTCCCGTCGGAATACCGAGACGCGCTGGTCACAAAGACCTGGCTTCCGCAGGTTGAAGCGCTGGGCATTCCCGCGTCGCCCGCCTTTGACTTCGCGCTCTTCCTCGCCGACCCCTCGGACGTGCGCGACTGGAACATCGACGGCTTGCCCGCCGACGCCTTCTCCACCGAGAACGGCGTGGTGGTGACGCGCGGGAACCGTTGGCCTCTTTTAATTGACCCGCAGGGCCAGGGGAACAAGTGGATCAAGAACATGGAGAAGCCGCGCGGGCTGAAGGTGGTGACGCTGAACATGCCGGACATGGTTCGCCGCATGGAGAACGCGATCCAATTCGGCGACCCCGTGCTGATCCAGGACGTGCAGGAGGAGATTGACCCCATCCTCGAACCGGTGCTGAGCAAGTCGTTCATCAAGAAGGGTAACTCGCTGGCCATCAAGCTGGGCGACAAGGAGGTGGACTACTCGCCCGACTTCAAGCTGTACCTCACCTCGAAGCTGAACAACCCGCACTACACCCCCGAGGTGAGCACGAAGGTGACCATCGTCAACTTCGCGGTGAAGGAACAAGGACTGGAGGCGCAGTTGCTCAACGTCGTCGTACAGAAGGAGCGCCCCGATCTCGACCGGCAGAAGAACGACCTGGTGAAGAAAGTCGCCGCCGGCAAGCGCACCATCGCCGAGCTGGAGGACCAGCTTCTGGATCTGCTCTCCAACGCCACAGGCTCGCTGCTGGACAACATCGAGCTCATCAACACGCTCAACGACTCCAAGGTGACGTCCGACGAGGTGACGGAATCCCTCGCCGTCGCCGAGAAGACGGGAAAAAAAATCGAGTCGGCGTCGGCGCTCTACCGGCCGTGCTCGGTGCGCGCGGCGATTCTGTACTTCGTGCTGTACGACCTCGCCGCGATCGATCCCATGTACCAGTTCTCGCTGGACGCGTACGTGGACCTGTTCCTGCTCTCCATCAAGAACGCGCCGCAGAGCACGCGGCTGGACGAGCGCATCAAGTTCCTGAACGAGTTCCACACCTACGCGACGTACAAGTACACCAGCCGCGGGTTATTCGAGGCGCACAAACTGTTACTCTCGCTGCAGATGTGCGTCCGCATCCTGCGGAGCGACGGGAAGATGAACGACACCGAGTGGCGCTTCTTCCTGCGAGGCGGCGCGGTGTTAGACCGCTCGGACCAGCCCCCCAACCCGGCGCCGGACTGGATCAGCGAGCTGGCGTGGGACAACGTCGTGGAGCTCGAGCAGCAGGTGCCGCACTTCCTCGGCATCACCACGCACTTCGAGCAAAACGTCGTGGACTGGGAGGATTGGTACCGCGAGAGCGAACCGGAGAACCCGAACGCCCCGACGCGTCTTCCCGGGGACTGGGAGAGCAAATGCGACGAGCTTCAAAGGATGATTCTCGTGCGGTGTTTACGAATGGACCGCGTGGAGAAAGCCGCGAACGCGTACGTCGCCAACGCGCTGGGACGCAAATACGTCGAGCCGCCGACGTTAGACCTCGCGTCGACGCACGCCGACTCGACGCCTTTAGCGCCGCTGATTTTCGTTTTGTCCCCGGGCGTGGACCCGACGGCGAACCTGAAGCAGCTCGCGCAGGCGCAAGGCGTCGCGGACCGCTTCTTCTCGGTGGCGCTCGGGCAGGGTCAGGCCCCGGTGGCGACGAAGCTCATCGACGACGCGACGCGCGACGGGAACTGGGTGTTCCTCGCGAATTGCCACCTGATGCTCTCGTGGCTTCCGGAACTCCAAAAGATCATCGAGCGCTTCGAAGACGACACGCCGCACGAGAGGTTCCGCCTGTGGCTCTCTTCCAACCCGACGCCGCACTTCCCCCTCGCGATTCTGCAAAGAGGGCTGAAGATGACCACCGAGCCCCCCAAGGGGTTAAGAGCGAACCTCGCGCGTCTGTACCAGACGTGCGTGACGGAGGAATCCTTCGCGGAGTGCCGCTCGAGCGCCAAGTACGCCAAGCTGCTTTTTTCGCTCACCTACTTCCACGCCGTGATGCTCGAGCGGCGCAAGTTCCGCGAACTGGGAATCAACATCCCGTACGACTTCAACGACACGGACTATTCCGTGTCGGACGATGTGTTGAAGGCGTACCTGGACGCGTACGAAGACACGCCCTGGGACGCGCTCAAGTACCTGATATCCGAGGCGAACTACGGCGGAAGAGTCACGGACGAAATCGACCGTCGCGTTTTGTCCGGGTACCTCAACCAGTACTTTTGCGAGGACGTTTTGCGCGTGCCGAACTTTCCGCTGTCTTCGCTGGAGGAGTACTACGTCCCGGCGGAAGGGCCGCTCTCGTCGTACCGCGAGTACATCGCGACGCTTCCCGTTTCGGACCAGCCGGAGGCGTTCGGGCAGCACCCCAACGCGGACATCTCGTACATGATCACGGACTCCACAATCACGCTCGAGTCGTGCCTCGCGCTGCAGCCCAAGCAGGCGGCGGCGGGCGGCGGCGGCGGCGCCGGCGCGACCGAGGCGCTGGTGGACGCGCTCATCGACGACATGCTGGCGTCGACGCCTCTTCCCTTCGATCACGAGCAGCTCATGAAGGACAAGGAGGATGACCCCTCGCCGCTGCACGTCACGCTGTTCCAGGAGGTGGAGCGGTATAACGTGCTTCTGGAGAACATGCTCAGCACGCTCAAGCTGCTGAAGAAGGGCATCAAGGGTCTGGTGGTGATGTCCGCCGACCTCGACGCCATCTTCGACGCGCTCGCCAACAACAAAGTCCCCGCGTTGTACCTGAAGGCGTACCCTAGTTTGAAACCTCTCGGCAGCTGGACGCGCGACCTCACCGCGCGGCTGGAGCAGATAAGAGAATGGATCTCGGGCACGTATCCGGGCGTGTACTGGCTCGCGGGATTCACGTACCCTTCGTGCTTCCTCACCGCGGTTCTGCAGACGACGGCGCGGAAGAACCAGATCCCCATCGACACGCTGGGGTTCGAGTACCAGGTGATGACGCAGGAGGAGAAGGATCTCGCGAAGGAGCCTCCGGACGAAGGCGTGTACGTCAAGGACATGTACCTGGAGGGCGCGGGGTGGGACATGGACAATCTGTGCCTGTGCGAGCCCAACCCCATGGAGCTGGTGGTGGACATGCCCATCGTGCACTTCCGCCCGGCGGAGACCAAGGCGGGCGGCGACGGCAAAAAGGAAAAGAAGAAGGAGAAGAAACAAGGCACGTACCAGTGTCCTCTGTACATGTACCCCGTGCGCACGGGCTCGCGCGAGCGACCGTCGTTCATGATCATGGTGGATCTGAAATCAGGCGCGGGGGATTCCGATTTCTGGATCAAGAGAGGCACCGCGTTGCTCTTGAGCCTCGCGACGTGAAGGCGTCGAGCGTTAGACGAAAGAACAAAAGAAAAAGAAGAAGCGCGAAACACGGTGGCGGCTGGCGGCGACCCCGCGTGAACCCGAGCGCGCTTCTTTGCAGAAACGATAGTCGCGACGACAGAGTCGCATCCTAGCTAGGAGGTTGTGGGTATCTACACGTATTTGTACCATCAACGCGGCGTTCACGCCGTCGACGCGAGTCTCCGCGCGCGCTCATCTACCCCGCCTTCTCGAGGTTGATCCTTCGGATCTCCGCCGAGGAGAACCGGAGCCGCCGGCGAGGACTCGACCTCGCGCGTCGCTTCGTCGTCGTCGTCATCGTCGTCGTCGTCTGTCTTCGGCTCGTTTTCGAGGGTCGGTTGGATTTTTTCACTCGACGAACTCTCGTCGCCGTTCGCGGGAGGGGGTACCGAGGCCTCGTCGTCGTCGTCGTCGTCGGTAGTACTATCATCATCCGCGTCTCCGAACAGCGCCGCTCGCGCCATTCTGCTTCCCAGCGCCCGCGCGGCGCCCCTGCGGAAGAGTATACGATCGGCATCGCACGCGTATTTCATGGGGGGGCTGCTCGAAATCGTCTTCTTGATGACGCGTCTCTTTGTCCTCGCGGTGCTCTTTTTTTTGGTGCCGCTTTTCTTCCGCTTAAGGTTAGGCTTCGTCCCTTCCAACGCGGGGTGCCACGTCGCGTCCTCGTCTTTGCCCCACAGCGGTTCGTCGCCGTACGCCTCCTCGCTCTCAAACTCCTCTTCGCTCTCCGATCTCGCACTCTCCTCGTCCACCTTGTCCAGGAAGTCGACCTCGGACTCGGAAGACGAGCAGTCGATGGTCACGGGCGTCTTGTCGTCGACGCGGGAGAGATCCACATACAGTGTTCGTTTCGTCGTACGTCTCGTCGGTTTTGGTTTTCCCCGCGATAAAACGCCGCCGCCGCCGCGTGCGCTCCCCCCCGGGCGCGGCGCGTTTTCGTCGTGCGCGTTCGGGACGCGTCTGAACAGTCCGCGGTTGACGGGCGGTTCTGTGGATCGGGGGAAGTGGAACTGGTCCGCCCACTCCAACGTGCCGCACACCTCGGGAACGAGCCCTCTTTCCCTTTCGGCTTCTGCGACGGAGCTGTAGACCCTCGGTGCCTTTTCGTCTTCGGCCTTCGGCTCCTTCTCGGGTGAGGGCGGGCGGTACGGCAACGTCACGCACCTGAACTTCGGCATCGTGCTCCTCGGTGGCCGCGTTCGCGCGTCGCGAAATGACTACGCCGGCGTCGGGGCACGCGCGGAGGCGGCGGTCGTAGCTGCAGTCGCGTCAAAATAACTCCTTCCGAGAATTTTTGGCAAAAATATCATATCCCGTCGTTGTTCCTCGTCGAACACTCTCCTCCGCGCCGCCCCCATGCGCGCCTTCCTCGCCTCCTCGCTCGCGCTCGCGCTCCTCGCGCTCCACGCCTCCCGCGTCGACGCGTTCGAGTGTCCCACGATCGACGAGGAGACCATGGTCGAGGTGGCGAAGGCGTGCATCGCCGACGAAGAGGGTCTGTGCGGCGAGACTTGCTTCAGCGCCGTGCGCGACGCTGCGCTGTTGAGGGCGGAGGACTCCGAGGTGCCTTGCGGCGACGGCCTCGACTCCGTCATGGACGCCCTGAAGGGCTGCATGGGCGAGCAGGGCCTGGAGTTCGACGACTGCGGCGGTAAGACCACCGAGCGCGTCCTCGAGTTCGCGGACAAGATCAAGTGCGAGGGAGGAGGGACGCTCGCGGAGAAGACGTGATTTCGTCTTCCGATAGTCCGAGGCTGCAGGACGGAAACGCGAGGCTGGAAACAGATTCTCTCGCGAGAACACAGACATGACAGACGACGAGCCGCGTACGCGCCGCGCCTCACGTACTCGCACCTAGACTACTCCTTTCGTGATGACAAAGACACCACACCACTCGACACTCCTCTCGACACTCCTCGACACCACCGTCTACAATCCCTCGTACGGCGTCGCGCCCCTGTCGTTGGCGGCGGTCTCGTCCGCGCCTTTGGCGACGAGGTACGCGCCGAGCTCGCCGTGCCCCCCCGCCAGGCAGAAATGCAAAGGCGTGTTCCCGACGGCGTTGCGGCCGTTGACGGCGGCGCCGCGTTTCAGGAGGAACTTCGTCAACCGCCTGTGCCCCCCGGAGCACGCCCACATTAACAGAGAGTTCCCGTGCGCGTCCAGCTGGTGCACGGAGACGACGCGCGTCTCCACCAAACGAGTCACCTCCTCGAAAGCGTTCGCGCGCACGAGCGCAAACGCGTCGGGCGACGGAGACATCGGCGACATCGGCGACATCGGCGACATCGTCTCCGGGAGGTACAGGGACCCCGCGAAGTGTCGCTGCTGCTGCTGCGCGAGCTGGAGCTGCTGCATCTGCTGGAACACCATCTGCTGCTGCTGCTGGAGATGCCACAGCATCGCCTCGGGACCCACGCCGACGGGATGGGGAGGAACCATCCCCGGAGGCGAGTATCCGCGCATCGAACGCGTCTCCGTCCCCCGAGCCGTCTCCGGGCCGTCTCCCTTTTCGCGACGCAATCGTTCAAACGCCGCCTCCTCCGCGGCGGCGGCGCGCGCCGTGACCCGGCTCGAGCCGCGGCGCTCGCCGGCGGTCGCGCTCCCCCGCTCGTACGCCGCCGAAGCGCTCCGCCGCGACGCGAACGAGGCGTGCCGCGAATCGTCCACGGAGTCGGCTCGCGCATTCGCGTCAAAGGCGAACCGATACCGCCTCCCGTCCGGTTCCGAGTGCGCGTTCCTTCGCGTCGCCGCCGCGCGTCGACGCGCCTCCTCCGGGCTCATCCAGGCATCCTCCGCGAACCCGTCTCTTAGCTTCGCCATGTACTTCTCGCGCTGCGCGCGACGCCGCGAAGCGCGCCGCGCCGAGGCGTCTTCCTCGGCGAAAGGTGAGCCCGAACGCGGAGACCTGGATGACGACGCGCGAGCCGCGGAGGCGCCTCCGCTAACGAAGCGATGGTTTTCGTTTTCGTTTTCGTTTTCGTTTTCGTTCGCGCCCAAACGTTTGTACGCCTCCCTCGCGTTCCGCGGTTCCTCTCTTCCGGGCCCGTTCGGGAATCCTCCACCCTCCGAAGAGCTCGCGTCGTCGCTGGACCCGCGTCGCGCGTCGCGCAGAAGCGCCTCGGCGCGGCTCGAGCGCGCGCTCCGCGGCGCCGCCTCCTCCTCGTCGCCCCAGCCGGACCGCGCGTGAGACGAAGGCGACTCGCGCGCTTTGTCGGCGCCGGCCGTCGCGCCGTCGAAACCGCCCGGGTTGCGTCGAAACGCCGCCGCGGGCGAGGTCAGGTCCTTTCGTCCGTCGGTTTCCGCGGACTCGAAACGATCCAAAGGCCGTTCGAAAGGACTCCCTGACCGCACTCTAGACGAACCGGGCGCGAGCGGCGACGGCGGCGCGAGGAACGAAGCCGACGAAGCCGGCGGCGATTTGAGCGGTACTGTTTGGTACGTTTCGTTCGCGACCGTCGTCGTCGACGAGATGCCAAGACTTTTCTGGCCTTCGTCGTCGTCGACGATGGTCGAATCGTCCGCCGCGTCCGCGAACGAGTCGTCCGCAGGCTCGGGCTCGGTCGTCGCTCTCGTCAAGGATGTCTCTCTTTCGATTTCCGTCGGCGCGTCTTCGCCGGCGCTCGCGAAGGAACCGTTTTCGTCAAGATCCGTCTCCGAGTCCTCCGCCGCGGCGGACGCAAACGCCAGCGCCGCGAGCGCGCGCGCGTCGCCGACGTTAACCGAGCTCGGGCTCGTCGGCTCTATAAACGTCGACGTCGAGGTTTGGATACCGTTGGTGGTCTTCTCCACGTCCGCGTTCGAAGAGGAAGGAGCCGTCGAGCCGACGCCGGAGCGCTCGTCGTGGCTTTCGCTTTCGCGACGTTTTTGTTTTCCTCGCGCGTCGTCTTCCATCTCGATCGCGTCGACACGGCTTCCCCGCGTGACCCCGGACGCGCCGACCCCGGGGCGCGCCAAGCGCGGCGCGCGGCGGTGCCCGCCCCCGTCCGTGTCCGTCCCGGAGACGAACTCCCCCCCCGACGACGCCGCGGGCGCGTTGGACGTGTCTATCGGGTCCTCGAAGGATTCGTCCGCCGCGTCCGACGCATCCTCGAACGCGTCGTCGTCGCCGCGTTCGGTTTCCGCGCGTCGCGCGCCATCCCCCTTCCCGTCCCCGACCCGCCTCGCGTCCCGACGCGCAGCCTCGCCCTCGTCCGCCTCGTCCGCGGACACGAAGAAGCTCTCCTCCTCCATCGCCGCCTCCGCCCACGCGCGACGAGGGGTGACACGCGCGGGCTCGCCGTCGCGGTTTCCAACAGAACGTTGTTGAGTTTTCTCGCGAGAAATTCTCCCCGATCGGTTTCCTGAAATAATTGAAGCTGCGTCGACTTCCTTGGCGCAGTCAACGCGATCTGTGGCCATTCTTCGAAGCGTCGCATCGTCACCCACGAGCACGATGGCGGAGGGCGGCGAGGGCGTGAAGGTGGCGGAGGTCAAGGACCTGACGCGCATCGAGCGTATCGGCGCGCACTCGCACATCCGAGGTCTGGGCCTGGACGATGCCCTGGAGGCGAGGAAAGTGTCCCAAGGGATGGTGGGCCAAGTGAACGCGCGTAAAGCCGCCGGCGTGGTGCGTGCTCGATTCGAGTTTCCACGACCGTCGATCGCGACAAAGCGACGTCCCTCAATACTCCGCCGATTCGGCGCTCCATTTGGGTTTTCTCACGCACGCGCGCGGCGACCGCGTCGAACGCGCCCAAAACGATCGGCCACCCGCGGCGCCGTCGCCCGAGCGCCGTCGCGATCGCCGATCTCGGATCGGTCAAAATATCGCGCGCTTTTTCGTTTTCCGCTCGGAGATTTCGCGAGATTCTTCCTTCTTCTCGGTCGTCTGTCTTCGTTCGTGCCGACTTTTCTGACCTCCACCCGTCCGACTTCGCCCTCACACCCGACCCCCCGCGATCGGTTCGATTAAACGTCGTTTAGATCCTGTCCATGATCCGCGAGGGCTCGATCGCCGGCCGAGCGGTGTTGCTCGCCGGCCAGCCCGGCACCGGGAAGACGGCCATCGCGATGGGCATGGCGAAGGCGCTGGGCGAAGAAACGCCGTTCGCGATGATGGCGGGTTCCGAGATCTTCTCCATGGAGATGAGCAAGACGGAGGCGCTGACGCAGGCGTTCCGCAAAGCGATCGGCGTCCGGATCAAGGAGGAGACGGAGATCATCGAGGGCGAGGTTGTCGAGATTGAGATTGACCGCCCGGCGACTTCGGGGGTCGCGCCCAAGACGGGAAAGCTGACGCTCAAGACCACCGAGATGGAGACGGTGTACGACCTCGGCCAGAAGATGATCGAGAGCCTGGATAAGGAAAAAGTCACCGCGGGCGACGTCATCACCATCGACAAGGCGTCCGGCCGCATCACCAAGCTCGGCCGAAGTTTCGCGCGCAGCCGCGATTACGACGCGATGGGCGCGCAGACCAAGTTTGTGCAGTGCCCCGAGGGCGAGCTGCAGAAGCGGAAGGAGGTGGTGCACGTCGTCACGCTGCACGAGATTGACGTGATCAACTCGCGCACGCAGGGTTTCCTGGCGCTCTTCGCGGGGGACACCGGCGAGATCCGGCCGGAGGTGCGCGAGCAGATTGACGGCAAAGTCGCGGAGTGGCGCGAGGAGGGCAAGGCGGAGATCGTGCCCGGCGTGCTGTTCATCGACGAGGTGCACATGCTGGACATCGAGTGCTTCTCGTTCCTCAACCGCGCGCTGGAGAACGACATGGCGCCGGTGCTGGTGGTGGCGACGAACCGCGGGATCACCAAGATCCGAGGCACCAACTACAAGTCCCCGCACGGCATTCCCATCGACCTGCTCGACCGGCTGCTCATCGTCACCACGCAGCCGTACACCGAGCGCGAGCTGCGGCTCATCCTCGACATCCGCTGCGAGGAGGAGGACGTCGAGATGAGCGAGGACGCCAAGGACCTACTGTGCAAGATCGGCCACGAGACGTCGCTGCGTTACTCCATCCACCTCATCACCGCCGCGGCGCTCGTGGCGCACAAACGCAAAAGCGCCGAGGTGGAGGTGGAGGACATCTCCAAGGTGTACGGCTTATTTTTGGACGTGCAGCGCTCGACGCAGTTCATGGTGGAGTACCAGGAGCAGTTCATGTTCAACGAGATCCCGGAAGCCGACGGCATGGAGATGTGAGGCGTCACACCCGAGGACATCACGAGGCGTACCTTCAAAAGGCGGTCGGCGTGAGGCGAGCGCGGTTGGGCGTGATAAAAAAACGTACAGGTACACATCAAAATCGTAACTACACGATTCGGCCGTCGCGCTTCGTCACGCGCTTCCGTCCCCCTCCTCCTCTGTCTTCGCGATCGCGAGCGCGCCCACCTCGAATGCGCTCACGCCCGTCACGGTCACGCCCGCGTGTTTCTCCAGCAGACCCGCGAGCGTGGCGTCCTTCCCCAGATCCGCGCCCGCCGCGAAACTCGCGACGGACATGTCGTCGTTTCCGAGAAACGATTCGCGAAAAAACGCGTCGCCGGAGACGAGCGCGCCGATCATCTTCCCCACCGTCTCCCTCGCCGTCGCCGTGAGGCACGCGCCCGGGTCCACCACGTTCGCCTCGCACAGGAACCCGGTGTACAGCTCGACGTCGTCCACGTCCCCGCCGTACAAATCGGAAAGCGTTTTTGACAAAACCTCCTCCCCGGCGGTCATCTCGTCGAAGTTCGCCCAGCGAGGCAAGCCGTGCGCTAAGCGGAACTCGTTCAGAGTGCACGCGCCGGCGGCGCGCGCGCGGCGCACGGCGGCTGTCTCCGAGGGCACCATGCGTTTTGGCAGGGAACGACGCGCCCCAAGGCCGCACCGCCGTCCAGAAGCGCCCGCCAGCGCCTCGGCGACGTGTGACAAGTTTTCCGACCCGTTTTCAATAAGAACATCCTCCCGCGGCGCCACGGACGCGACGGCGCGCATCAGCAAGTCGAGCTCGACGGAGACGCACGCGCCGGAGACTTGCGTTTCGTTTGTAGATTCCTTCGGCACATCACCGAGGTGCTGTCCGGTTTTCATGAACGGGAGGTAATCCTTCAGCACGACCGCTCGGAACGCCGCGCAGTTGGCGTGCCTCGCCGTCTGGAACACGACGTCGGCGTCGATTGGCGAATCCGTCGCGGCCGACGCGACGCGTTTCGCTAATTCGTTGTGGTTCCGCGCGAACGTCGTGAGGAGCGCCTGCGCGGCGGTCGCCGAGCCAACACCGCCGAGGTCCGAAGCTAGGCTCGTGGCGATCGCGGCTCGTCGCACCACGGCGTCGACGTCGATGCTTCCTGTTTTAGACACGTCGGTCGCGTCGTGAACCCGCACGGCTTCCGTCTCGGTCTCGTCGGCGCCGTACACCGACTGCAGGTCGAGAAACGCGCTCTTGTCGCATCGCCACCACCCGGCGCCTTTGTCGTTTACCTCGTTGTGGATGCCCAGCTCGAACCGTAACAGCTGGTGGAACGCGTGGAACACGCCGGAGATCTCGTTCGGGTGTGACGCGAAGAAGTTTGCTTTTTCCTCATCGACGCCCACCGCATGCAGAGACGCCAACGCGTGCGCATTTGGTAAACGCCGCGAAACGTCCGACGCTTTTGCCGATCGCACCGCGCGCGACTGCGGCGCGCGCGCCGCGCCCAGGAACGGGAACGAAGCGCACTGGCCCGCGCCGTCCGCGCTGCGCCACCTGCTTCCGACGCTCGCCGAGCCGTCGGAGTTGTCGCTTTCGCGTCTCCATTGGGCCTTCTCCGTCGGGACGCGGCCCGTGGGATCGAGCACGAACTCGGGGGGAAACGGAAGGCCGATCTGCGCCGAGATGGCAATCGACGAGCTCGAGGGAGGCGCCGAGGGAGGCTCGGCGGTTTCGTCGCGCGGCGCGGCGGGAACGCTCGCCGACACGGGGTCCATCTGCGCGGGGTCGGGCGCGGCGGGCGCCGCCGCCGCTGCCTCCGCGGGCTCGCTCGCCGGGGCCGCCGCGGGGGCCGCCGCGGGCGTGGGCGGCCTCGACGCGAGGAAGGTGTAAATCCCGCAGAATCGGTCCGCGGAGACGCGGTCGTCGTCCCCCAGGTCGAGCTCCTTGAGGAACAGCTTGAGCTCCCACGGCGCGAGGCCGAGGCCGGTGTCCGCGGCGAGCACGGCCGCGAGCTGGGGCCTGTTGCGATGGAAGGGAAAGGCGCGGGGACGCGGGGTCGAGTCAGCACGCGAGACGAAAAGAGGGGATCCGTTTCGGTCGTCCGATGGCGTCGAAGCGCGCACGCACCCGCTCATGGTTCCGTCCGGGCTCTTGAAGATGTTCTTCGCGACATCCTCGAAACAAAGCGCGAGTTCGATCTTGGACGACGCGGCGACTGTCATGGTCGCCTGCAAGGGCGCGCGTGACACTGCGAGGCGGGACCGCGCGCTGCCTAAAACACCGGCGATTTCGCCCTCGGGTTCGACAAGAAAGAAACGACGATGGTCGATGGTATCGGCGCCAAAATCGGCCGATACCAAAACTTTCTCACGTTTCGCTCGGGTCCGTATCGATCCCCGGGGTTTCGTTTTTATAGCGTGTCCCTCGCCCGGCATCTCCCTCTTTTCGTGCGTTCCGACGCGCGTCAACCGCCTCCGCTGCTCCTTTAAGGACCGGCACCCTCAACGGCACACGGTTTAAAAAGACTGAAACCTGCAGTCTACCCTTGTTGGACTCCGATCCGCTTGGTACCGCCGTTCTAAAGTTTTCACTTCACTCCATCTTTCACCAGCAAGATGCCTTCCGCCACCGCCCTCAAGTCGAAGCAGCAGTACAACGACAAGCTCTGCAAGCTTCTCGATGAGCACGAGAAAGCGTTCCTCGTGCACGCCGACAACGTCGGCTCCCGCCAGTTCATGGACATCCGCACGGTACGTGCCGCGGCCCGACTGAACCCCCCCGATGCGCAGAGAACCGTCCCAACCCTTTTTCTAGGGTTTTCGGGTCGCCCTCCGCGCCCTCCGCGCCCTCCGCGCCCGCGCCCGCCGCTGACCTCCGCGTCTCGATCCCCCTTCGCGACCCCAGGCCCTCCGCCCCGATTCCTGCATCCTGATGGGCAAGAACACCATGATGCGCAAGTGCATCCGCGACTACGCCGAGCGCACGGGCAACCACGCCTGGGACGTGCTCGAGCAGAAGCTCATCGGCAACGTCGGCATCGTGTTCACCAAGGGTGAACTCACCGAGGTTCGCGCCAAGATCGCCGAGTACGTCGTCCCCGCGCCCGCGCGCGTGAACGCCGTCGCGCCCCTCGACGTGGTCGTGCCCGCCGGTCCCACCGGCATGGAGCCCTCGCAGACGGGTTTCTTCCAGGTGCTCAACATCGCGACCAAGATCAACAAGGGTACCATCGAGATTCTCTCCGACGTCACCGTCGTCACCAAGGGCGAGAAGGTGAGCTCCTCCGCCGCCACGCTGCTCGGCAAGATGGGCTTCACGCCCTTCTTCTACGGCCTCGAGACCCTGGAGGTGTACGACAAGGGCAACATGTTCAGCGTCAAGGTGCTCGACATCTCCGACGACGACATTGCCACCATGTTCGGCGCCGGTGTCAAGAACATCGCCGCGCTGTCGCTCGCCGCCAACTACCCCACCGTCGCGGCGGTGCCGCACGCGCTCATCAACGGCTACAAGAACATCCTCGCGCTCTCCATCGGCACGGACTACACCTTCCCCCTTGCGGAGAAGGTCAAGGAGTACCTCGCCAACCCCGGCGCCTTCGCCGCCGCCTCGGGCGGCGGCGGCGGCGGCGGCGGCGGCGGCGCCGCCAAGGCTCCCGAGCCCGAGGAGGAGGAGGAGGAGGAAGAGGGCGGCGACTTCGACCTCTTCGACTAAGCTTCGGCGCTTGGGCGCGGAAACGCGCGGATGGTTTCTCATCGTTACAGAGTAGACGGTAGGATGCTTGTCAACGGGAAACGATCGGTTTGAATGATTGTCTTCGTATGAATAAAACCCGCTCTCGCGACGCGAGACGACGCGAACGAAACAAAAATAGTATACTTTCTCTTCCCTCGGCGTCGTTTCTCACCTGTTGACGGTGTTGACAAACTTGGCGGCGGCGACGTGCAGCGCTTGCGCGCCGAGGCAGAAGCACACCAGCCACACCGCCGGGAGCCACCTCCCGGCGTAGGTCACGTCGTACTTGTCCTCCACATAAAGCAGCGAGTCCACCTGCTCGAAGTAGGTGCCCCTGAACGCGACGATGGTCGGGCACGTGCCTTCGCCCGTGGCGGGGTCGTACACCGAGCATCCGTCGCGGTGCTGGAACTGCGGCGCGACGACGGACTGGATCGCGAACGCCACCGGGTTGATGTAGTAGGCCCACTTCCAGTACACGGGGATCTGGGGCAACGGAAGGTACAGTCCCCCGAACAGGAACGCGATGGGAATAAACGCGCCCGTCCCAGCTTGCGCGGTTTGAATCGTGCTGCACAAACACGCGATCGTTTGGCCCACGGAGAGGAACGAGTAGCTCACCAAGACGTTTATGAGCACGTGGAAGAAGAAGCTCTCGGCGGTGGGGACCATGCCGACGAGGAAGTACAGGGGCGTGACGGTGATGAGCGCGATGAGCGTGACCCAGGGAATCTCGATGAGCGCGTGCGAGATGGCGTACGGGACGCCGTCGTACATGAACGAGCTTCGCTCGCGGAAGGAAACCGCGCGCTCGCGCACGCGCACGGGCATCACCGCGTTCATGCAGATGATCCCGGTGAAGATGGTGGTCATGAACACGACGCTCACCATCGATTGCACGCCGCCCTCGTCCGAGGTGTCCAGGTCGAGATAAATCACGCCGAACAGGATGTACAGCACGAACAAAACGCCGATCCGCCCGCAGTTGTACCCCACGTCGCGCATCTGCCCGAGGTGCGACCGGGTTAAAATCGTCGCGAGCTGCGTGAAAAACGATCGCGCGTACGGTGACGAAAACGCAAACATCTCCGACCCGGGCGGCGGAGAGGAAAGCTCCTCCACCAACGCCGACGCGGCTTTACCCGCGGAGGAGTTTTTGAAGTGCGTCTCGAGTTCGAGGCCATCCAGAAGCACGCCCGTGGCTTTCGAGTCCGCGTCCGCGCCGCCGGCGTTGGACGAGTCCGTGCCGCCGAGCACGTCCAGCATCCACGACGCGGGGTTCATGCCGTCCGGCAGTTTGTACGAAGCGGAGGTGGAGTTCGCGGCGACGGGCAAACGCTCCATGTACTCGACAAACGCCGAAGCCCGGTTGGCGCCCAGGGGCCCGAAGTACACCTGCCACCCCCCTCTTTGCAGCAGGAGCAGGTCGTCGAACATGAGGAAGATCTCACGCGAGGGCTGGTGGATGGTGGAGATGACCGTTCTTCCCATCTTCGCCACCTTGTGCACCTCCGTCATGACGATGAGCGCGGCGCGCGAGTCCAACCCGGAGGTGGGCTCGTCCAGGAAAAACACGGGCGCGTTGGACACTAACTCCACCGCCACGGTGAGTACCTTCCTCTGGCCCGGAGACAAACCGTTCGCGGAACCGGAGCTGCCGATCATTCTTCCTGCCAGCGGTCGGAGTTCCAAAATGTCCAGCGCTTCGGAGACGAAACCGTGCCTGGCCTCGGCGGTGGTGCCGTCGCCGAGCCGAAGCTTGGCGGAAAACTCGAGCGCCTCCGCGACGGTGGCAAACTCGTTGTGCAGGTCCATCTGCTCGCAGTACGCCGTGCATCGCGCGAAGGTCTCCTTCTCCACCTCGTGCCCGTTGAGCGTGATGGTCCCCTTGCGCGTGCCCCCCGTCTTGCGCCCGGCGATGACGTCCAGAAGCGTGGTCTTGCCCGCGCCGGAGGCGCCCATGAGCGCGAGCATGCGGTTGGGTCGCGCCGCCGACGTCACCGACTGCAGGAGCTGCTTGGTGCCGCCGCCGGCTTCCTTGGCGATGTTCACCGTGTACTCGAGGTCGCGCCACGCGATGGACATCGCCGTGAACTTCACCGCGTGCTGCTCGAGGTCCACGTCGTTCGGGTCCGCGAGCGTAGCTTTCGAGCCCACGGGTTTGATCGCGATCGAGGTCTCGCCAGCCTCGCGTTCAGCCTCTTCGTCCGTGCCCGCGCGGCTCGACCCGACGTTCATCACGATGCGGATCTTCTCCAGCGCGCGCGTCGCGCCGACAAAAGTCAACGCGAAGAACCCGGCGCAAAACGCGGCGCCGCCCCACAGCCACCGCGTGTCGTCGTCGATCTGGATCTGCGCCATGATGGCTTTGCCCATCGTGGTGCACGGGAACGCGCCGTTCGCGCACAGCGTCGCGACCGGCGTGGTCGCGTCCGCGGGGTTCGCCGCGAGGTACTCGATCTGCACCACCGGGTTGATGGCGACTTTGGCGTCGTACGAGTCGGACAAAAACTCGTTCTGGCACAGCGACCGCAGCGAGTACGCGAAGAGGGAGATGTAGTAGACGAACTTGAGCGCGCCCATCTTGCTCGGGGTTATTAAAAACCCGGCGAAGATGATGAACACGGCGATGACCGGCCCGGGGAAGGTCTGCGCCGCCTCCATGTCCGGCGCGACGAGCGCGACGATGCGGAAAAAAGACGCCATCGCGACGTTGGCCAGAACAAGGTTGAGGTAAAAGAAGGCCCAGTTGCCGATCGTTAAGCTTAATCCCACCATGGGGTAGAGCACGCACGAGAACACGGCGGTTTCCATGAGCGCGATGGGCAGGTGTACCATGGACCACGCCGCGATGTACGCCACGCCGGGGAACATCTTGTTGTCCAGGTGCTTGTACGCGACGTACTTCTGCTCCACCGAAAACGTCAGCTCGGAGAAGTTGGAAAAGGAGATGTGCAAAACGCAGAAGAGCAACATGCCGAGTTTCTCAAACCCGCGCTCCTTCGGCAGGTCGAACCACACCGACCCCAAAATCAGAGATGTCATCACGGCGGCGCCGACGCGCGCGGTCATGAACAACTTGTTCCGAATGGTGATCTGGAACTGGCGTTTCAGAACCCACAAAAACTGCGTATACGCGCTGTGCGGGAAGTTTATACCGTACTGCGCTTTCGCGAAATCCGTAGCGAGCTCGACGTCGCGCCCGTCGGGCGCCGCGCTTGTTGTAGTGGACTTCTCAAATAACTCGCCGGATTCCCTCCAGGCGGTCTTCAACGCTTTCGTGGTGAGCGGCGTCCCGGTCGACTTCTCCAGCGACGATAAATCAGCAGTGCTCCCCGTGCGCGCGAGCGCCTTCGCGGGGCTCGCCACTAAGTTCACGAGCCAGTCCGCGACGTCCTCGCCGCTGTTTGGCGCGGGCGCCGCAAAGCCGAGTTTGCCAAAGTACGCGGCGGCGTCTTTTCGGGGGCCGTGGTACACCGGCGCGCCCTCTCTTAAAAGCAGCAGGTGGTCGAACTGATCGAACACCTCGGGAGTAGGTTGTAACAGCGCGACGACCGCCGTGCCTTCGGTGCTTCGCGCCCACGCGCGCAACGCGGCGATGATGTTGAACGTCACGGCGGCGTCTAACCCGGTGGAGATTTCATCCATACACAGCACGCGCGCGTTGGTCACGAGCGTCTCGGCGATGGTGACTCTTTTCTTCTCCCCACCTGAAACGCCGCGCACCAGGTCGTCGCCGATGATGGTATCGATGCACCCCTCCAAGGCGAGCAAATCCGTCACCGCGCGCAACTTGTCTCGGTGCACAGACGCGCCCTCCTCCGTGTCGGGCGGGGGCGGGCACGAGTTGTCGTGCGAAAACGCCGCCGTCTCCCGGACGGTGAGGAACGGCAGGTGCGTGTCCACCTGCTCGACGTACGCGCAGAGGCGGTTGACGGAGACGCCCTTTTGTTTGAGTTCCGAGGCGGTCAGGCCGCCGTACGTCACCGCGGACTCGGGAAGGCTCCCGGCGGGCAAGCACCCCGCCAACGCCTTGAGCAGCGCCGTCTTGCCGTGGCCGGGGGGCGCGAGCACGAGCGTGATCTCGCCCGGGCGGAACGCACACTGCACGTCCTGCAGGACGGGGAACTCGGTGATGGCGTTCTTGCCCTCCTCCTTGGGCGCGGCGCCGACCGCGCGCGCCAGGGCCTTGAACGGCGCGACCGCCGCGCCCGCGAACACCTCGGGGACGGTCACGATGTCGCGGTCCACCTTCGACGCGGGGAGCGACAAGGTGTAGGAGAAGTCGCACTTGAGCTCCACCTTGGGGCGCGCGCCGTACACCTCCGCCTCGCGCTTGAGCACGGCGAGGTACGCGGAGAGCTTATCGGCGACGGGCGCCTTGGCGTCGGCATCTAAACTCATCGTGCGTGTCGACCGGGGGAACCGTTCGGCGTCGGCTCTGAAATCGGCGGCCGACGTCGATCGCGCGGGGAAAAACTTCGGGTCCCGACGAGCCGTTCGGCGACGGAGGGGGAACGCGCGAGTCCTTCGAGCGCCTCGAAACGCGCGGCGCCGGTCGAACTCGGGCGAACGAGATCTCGTGCGGTGCGCTCGGTCTGAGAGACGGGGCGCGCGCGGGGGACGAGTGCCGGCGAGAGGGGACGGAAGACAGTTAGCGTCGAGGGAAAAGTGCAGTCGTCGACGTGGCGACAAAGGGTAGCGTTATGTCTCGAAGCCGCCTCATGACACAGTCATGACTGTCATGACCTGGCGCCGAGAGATGTGCCATCAAATCCGGGCTCGTCCGATCCGAGACAGGCGTTTTCGCGAGCGATGTTTTTCTTTCTTGTCGGCACCGGCGCTGGACGCTCCCGCGCAATCAGACCGGCGCGCGCGGGCGCGAGGGGGCGTCGAGATGCCCCCTTTCTCGGATACCCCCCGCGTCCCGGTCACCGAGCGCGTCTCCCCCCACGCTCTGGACATGGAGTCGCGAGGCGCGGCGGGGGTCCTGGAGGCGCTCGCCGCGTGCGACGCCGAGATGTGGGCGGAGGCGCACGCGGACGACGACGGCGTCGGCGACTCGGCCCATCCAGGCCTGTCCCACCCGACGGTCGTGGCCGACATCGCGCGGCTCGCGCTCGCGGTCTCGCGGTGCGTCGCGAGCGACACGCCCGAGACCCCCGCGGCGGTGCTGGTGGTCGGGTGCGGCACGAGCGGGCGGCTGGCGTTCCAGTGCGCGCGCGCCGCGGAGCGGTCGCGGAAAGCGGAGCGCGGAACGAACGACCGAAGAAAAAAGAGAGCCATCTTTCGGCACGTCATCGCGGGGGGCGACGCGGCGCTTTTTCAGAGCGCGGAGTCGTGCGAGGACGACCGCGAGCGCGGCGCGAGCGATTTCCGAAAAGCCGTGGCGGTGTATGAGCCGTACCAAATCAAACAAATGGTCGTCGTCGGTGTCTCTTGCGGCTTGAGCGCCCCGTACGTGTCGTCGTTCCTAGCGGAAGCCGGGCGTTGGCGACAAGAGTTGTCTCGCCGCGAGGGTGAAAAAACACGCGTCGCGCGCTTCGCGCTGGGATTCAACCCGCGACGCGACGCGCCCCCTCGAGGCGGCTTTCGCGAGCTCTTTCCGAACACGGACGATTTCGGAACGGAGGAGTTTGGAACGAAAAGCGCGCGAGTGTGTGTTTCCGGGACGACGCGCGAACGCGACAAGCGTTCGCGCGTCGTCGACGAAGAAAACGAAGTGCTCTTCATCAACCCCGTGCTCGGTCCCGAGCTGGTCGCCGGCTCGTCGCGGCTGAAGGGCGGGAGCGCGACCAAGATCATCCTCGACGCCGCGTTCGCGGTCGCCGCGACCATCAACGAAGGTCGCGGCACCGGCCACGAAAGAGGAGGATCCTCTTCCTACGACGCGACGGCGACGACTCTTCGGGACGAGGCGGAACTCTACGCGACGCGGGCTTTGTCCGCGTTCGCGGCGGCGACGCGAAAAACGCACGCGTCGATGTCGCGGGACGGCGCGTGCGCTTCGGCGTGCGCGCGCGCCGCCGCCGCCGTCGCGGCGGGCGGAGACGTCCGCCTGGTGAGCGTCGCCGAGTTCGCCGACGTGGCTGACGTGACACCTCGCGTCTCGAAGAAAGAGACGCTCTCTGTTTCTCCGCTCAACGAAACGCTCGGCGTCACCGTCTCGGCGCTCGTGGACGCTTCCGAGCAGCGCCCGACGTTCGGGACGCCTTCGGAGAAGTACCGCGCGTTCGGCGGAGGCGGGTGGCGAACGCTGATGTACGGTTCCGACGACGAAACCGGCGAAGGACAGAGAACGAGAAGGAAAGCCAACGTTCCCCCGAGAGGGTGCTTCGAGGTTTCGTGGGACGCGTACGTGCGCGACGCGGAGGCGAAAGCCGCCGACGGGAAAAATAAAAAAGCGCGCGTCTCCGAACCCGCCGCGAAGAAAAAACGGACCGAGACGTTTCTGCTCGTGCTCTTCGCGCCGGGCGCGGGCGCGCGTGCGGCGCGCCAACGAATCGCCGCGCGGCGCGCGATCGCCCTCGAACGCGCCAAGCACGCCGATAGGGGCGGAGACGACGCCGACGACGCCCCTATGTCGTTCGCGTTTCTGTGCGTGCGCGCGGACGCGTCGGAGCCGAAGACACCGCCGTGGGACGAAGACGCGGACGGCTTTTTTGACGTCGAGGCGTCGTCGTTTTCGGCGGACGCCGTCTTCGTGGACCTCGTCGACGAAACGCCCGATGAAACACACGCGGCGTTCCTCGCGCGTCTCGCGCCGCGCGTCGCGGAACTCGGCGCGAAGCTCTGTTTGAACGCGGTATCGGTCGCCGCGCACGCGCTGAGCGGCAAAACGTTCGCCGGGCGCATGATCGACGTGCGCGTGAGTAACGCGAAGCTGTACCACCGCGCGGCGCGCATCGTGGCGGCGGCGGCGGGAACGGACGTATTGAGCGCGCGAGAGGCTTTATGGCGCGCGTGCGGCTTCGATCGCGGTTCGAATAACGCGTCATCGAGTCTCGACGTCTCCGAAGACGAACAAGAAGACGACAAAGTTGAACGTTCCGTCGTCGACGCCGTCGTCGCGCGCGCGTCGTCGCTGTCGTCCGTCGTCCCAATCGCCGTGCTCCTGGCGCGCGGCGCGTTTCGCGAAGCGCGGGACGCGAGAGACGCGCTCGCGGAGGCGGGGAACGACGTGCGCGCGACGTTGTCGAGGGTCCAGCGGCCGAATAATACGCGTGAACAGTAGACTAGGCATATTCATGGCGTTTTTACAAAAGGCGTCGCGAATCCGCGCGCCGACTACAGCACGTTGAGCTGCGGGTAATCCCGCAGCAGCTCATCCTCGGATAGCGTGTCCCCCTCCTCCTGCGGCGTCCACAGCACCTCCACCGCCTGCAGCGCGTCGACGCGGATCGCCCCGATGCGCTTGAGCGCCGTGCGCAGCTCCGTGCTGTCCGTCACAGCCGGAAGTTTCAAGCCGCCGTCGCACGCCGCGATGATGGTCACCAAGATGTACTCGTTGATGTTCTCCTCGCCATCCGCGTTCGCGCTTCGCGAAGCGCGCTTCCGCGCGTTGACGTTGACCAGCGTCTCCTCCTCGAACTTGCCGCGCTCGTCCATGGAGTACTCGTTGAACATGTCCTCAGCCTTCTCCGGCCCATCCACCGTCGTCGAGGTGGCGTACCCGTACACGCAGTACTCGGGGTTCCGCAGCAGCGCCAGCACCGTCTCCTCCAGCACGTAGTGCAAACCTTCCGTCGTGCTCGTGTCAGCGGCGTCCGCGATGTCCTCCAGGTCGAGCTGTAACTGCCTCGCCAAACCCAACAGCCCGATCTGGACCTTCACGACCGCGATCCTGTCCGCGCCCAGACGCATCCCGGAGTCGCCCCCGAGCGCGTTCTTGATGGCGTCCAGGAACGCCAAGACGATCATCACCCCGAACACGAGCGAGAGCGCGCCGCCGCCGCCGCCGTAAACGACGCCGCCGCCCATCGGCGCCATCGGGACGAGCACGGCGCTCGTCGCGAGGCCGCCCGCGGCGTACCCGCGCGACGACGCGTACGAGCCGCCCATCGAGGAAGACGACATCGACGACATCGAGCGCGACGCGGAGGTTGCTCGGAACGAGCTCCCGCCCATGCGCCCGCCGGTGGCGGCGACCGCGTCGAGCGGAGTCACCAGCGCGGAGACCGCCAAGGCGAGCGCCAGAGCGGGGACCGCCGCGCGGTCCAGCGCGGCGCGCCACCAGGGCTTTTCGGTCGCGGAGGAGGCGGGGACGTCCGAGACGTCCCTCGCGAAGGCTGAGTCCTTCGGCGCGAGCGCCGCGACGGGCGCCGCGCGGCGAAACGACGCGCGGCGCGCGAGCGGGGAGGCGCGCAGAGACACGCGCGCGGTCCCGGCCGATCGCGATGACGCGGATGGCATCGCGCGGGTTCGCCGGACGGCGGGTTTGCCCGGACGCGCGGCGGCGAGCGCGCCGAGCGACGCGACGGCGGTCGTCGCGGCGATGCTCATCGCGTTTCGAGCCTCGGTGTGTCTCGTTCCCGGATCGTCGGGTCGCGCGACGTGTTGTGGCGCGCGATCCTTCGGAGCAACGACTTGCGTGCCTCGTGGCACAAAAAACTGCCAGGCTGCGCGACATGCGCGAGTGATCTGAGAATCAGAATCTGCCGAACGTGCCACTTGGACGGCCAGAACGATGAGACGACGTTAACGTTCTCTCGCCACGACCCGCAGTGTGACCGCGCGCGCGACCCGCTGGAACATGCGGGAAGCTCACGACGCCGCGCTCGACGGCGCCCCGCGGTCGAAGCGCCGACGCGGGGACGATGATGCGTCGGCGTCTGAGGTCCCGGACTTCACGCACGTTCTGGTAAGTGAGAATCTCTCGGCCAAAACACGACGGTGCCGTTTTCGTTCCCTCGCGCTCGGCTCGACTCCGACTGAGACTCTCTACCCCCACCCTTCCAGGTGTACAACTGCAGCTTGAGCGACATCCTCGTGACGACGGAAAGAAGAAACACCGCCTTCGTCACAGACCCCACGAAACCAGGGTACATGTTGCCGGAGGCAGAGCCGAGACCCGAAGATCCCACACTCGCCGACGTGTTGGCTCGCCCCAAGTTCAGCGCCACGGCGCATGTCGCGGAGGCGATCGAGAAGCGCCTCGACGAGAATGCGGACATCGTATTGCGGCGAAACGAAGGAACGTGTGACCTGACACGCCTATTCCCCGCCTATCACAAGTCGATGCTCCCGCTGGGGCTCAGTATGAACGGAGCTGCTGAGCCGGGCCGTCACGCGGACTCGTACGCGTGGCACCCCGCCGCGCACGAGTCCTTCGCCGCGGCGCGCTCGGCTTCGCCGCCGACGTTCGCTTCGGTGTACTTCCCCGTGCTCGCGGCGGTGCTCCCCAAGTGGATCAACGGCTTCGTGGGCGAGCGAGAAGGCGGGAATGATCAACCTCTCTTGGCTGAAACCGAAAAGGAGCGTATCACTCGACGCGTGTTGTACCTGGTGAGCGGCTACGGCGCGCCCGTGAACGCGTCGCACGCGCCCGAGAGCAACAGCACGGAAGCTATGGCTCGCGTGATCAAGCGGTTCGTGGATCGGGCGTACCCCGGTCTGATCGACGTGCGTCTCGCGCACTCCGGCAACGGCGTTTTCAGATACGACAAGAACGTCTCCTTCGTGACCGAGACGCTGCGACCGGCGGTGGCGCGCGATCGCGACGTCGTCGCCGAGGCGTTCGGCGAGGAATGGCTTCGGCGATTTAAATTAACCGTGGCGCTGTGCGACGGCACGCCCGCGCGTCTGCACGCGCTGATGTCTTCGTTCCGGGACATGCGGCCGTACCTCGCGCACGCGTTCCGCCTGAAGCGATTTTGGCACGCCGGAGAGCTGGACACCGGCGACGTCGACATACAACGCTGGGCGCGCGCCGAGGCGGCGCCGCCGATTCCGTACGGGAATTTAGAGCTCGTGCTCGGCAAAGCGTTTGTGGGCGCTTCCTTGGAGGACGAGAGACGCGCGGCGAGAGACGCGTTCGTCATGCGTCTGCTCGTGCGTGAGATGAAGACGCACCGGGACGCGTTCACGGCCGCCGCGAGCGTCCCGGGTACGCACGAGCTGACCTCGTTTTGGCTCCGCAAGACTCGCAAACCCGTCCTCGCGATTCTGTGCGTGGTGAAGGCCTCCAGCTCTTCGAAGCCCCGGCACGAGCTCGACTCGTCAGACTTCGAGTTCCACCGGGGCGTGAACCTGGAGGTGTCCATGCCCACCGGCAGCCTGTGCAGCGAGCGCAACGCCATCGGGAACGCGCTGGCGGCGAACCCGGGTCTGACCCGGAAGGACATGTTCGGCATCGCCGTCTTGAGTCTGCGGCCGAAAGACGTCGGCGACGACAAAAGCGCCCTTCTGTGCCGCGACGTGGAAGGAACGCATCCAGGCACAGAAGGCCCTTCGAGTCCGGACAGAGAGAGAACGACGTTAAACGGCAACGGCGCGATGTCCCGGAACGCCTCGTTCGCGCACGTGCGCGACGCGGCGACGGAGAGACGCGCCGAACAGAGAGGCGCGAACGGAACCGCGGAGTCGGCGGCGATGAGCGCCGACGACCTCGCCGGGCTCAACCCGTTGCGGCCGTGCGGCGCGTGCAAGGAGTGGCTGAACAAGATCGCGGAGGTGAACCCGGGATTCCGCGTCGTGATGTTCTCGGACGTCACGTGCGACGAGGTGTACGTCAAGGAAGTGGGGCAGTGCTGAGTGGGTTTCGTTTCGCGCGAAGAAACTTTTTACGCTTTTTGCATAAAAAACGCCCACGGCGTCTCGCGCCAGTCCGGCGAAACGCGGGAAAAGCCCTCGTCGTTCGCGTTTCCGCATTCAGTCTCCTTCGCGCGCGGACGTCGAGCGGTCGCGGCGCGGCGTGCGTTTGTCTCTCGGGCCGCCATGGGCTTGACCGCGTCCAGCCTGGCCTTGACGCAGTACGACGTCGAGGAGGTGCAGGAGCACTGCGACGGGAGGTTCACGCACCGGGAGATCCAGAGCCTGTACAAGCGATTTCGGTCGCTGGACAAGCGGCACAAGGGCTACCTCAGCGAGGACGAGCTGATGAGCATCCCCGAGCTCGCCATCTCGCCGCTCGCGTCGCGCGTCGTGCAGGTGTTCCAGAACCTCAACTTCAAGGACTTCTGCCGCATGCTGAGCGCCTTCTCCGACCGCGCGTCCAGGGAAGAGAAGCTCGACTTCATGTTCCGCGTCTACGACGTGGACCGGGACGGGTTCATCAGCCTGAGCGACTTGGAGACCATCGTGAAGCACCTGGTGGGGAGCTCGCTGAACGAGGAGCAGGTGGCGGAGCTCATCACGCGCGCCATGGAGGAGCTGAGCGAGGTGCGGCGGAAAAACAAGGGGAAGGCGAGCGGGGAGAGCGGGGGAGGGATCACGTTCGCGGAGTATAGGCTCATCCTGGAGGGCGCGACAAAGTTGCCCACCGTGCGCGTCCCCGTCGGATTCGACTGAGACGTGCTGAATGAAAAAAACAAAGTTCGGCTCGTCGCTCGTGACGTTGTCTCATTTCGACCCGCGCGCGTCGCACGCCCGGCGGCGTCACAGAGCGCGTCGTTCGCGTCTCGGATCGCGTCTCGCGCGTCTCGCCGCGTCCGCGATCGAACACGAGCGACCGCGGCGACGGCGCGAGACGCGAGACGGGCGATGGGCGGAGGGAACGCGCACGTCTCCGATGGTGGGTTTTCGGGAGACGACCGGGAGACGATCGGTGATCCTCCATCGTTGTCTTCCAAGACCAAGGTTCTGTTCTGCGGGCTCGAGTTTCTCGAGGGCTGGAACCAGACCCGGCTGGCGGTGGAGCACGCCGGCTTGAGCGACCAAATCGACGTCGTGCGTTGCGACCGAGCGGACGTGCCGCGCGAGATTCAAGACGCGCACGTCGCCGTGCCGCTCATGACCCGGCTGGACGCGACGGCGCTCCGAAACGCAAACGCGCTGCGCATGGTGATTCAGTTCGGCGTCGGGCTGGAGGGCGTCGACGAAGCCGCCTGCGTCGCGAAAGGGATCGTCTTGGCTCGCATACCCAGCGAGCACACCGGCAACGCCGCGAGCACGGCGGAGATGGCGGTGTTCCTGACCCTGGCGGCGATGCGCGAGGTGTGGGCGATGCGCGAATCCGTGTACTTTTCTAAAACGCTCGGCTCGCCCATGGGCGCGACGCTGTCCGGCAAAAACGTCCTCATCATCGGCTGGGGATCCGTCGGAAAGACCGTCGCCGCGATGCTCGCGCCGTTCGGGTGCTCGGTGAGCGCGGCGAAACGAACGACGTGGGCGTCGCCGGCAATTGGCTCCGGCGCGGACGCCCTCGAGCGCGCGTTAGCGGGGAAGCACGTCGGAGGTCGAGTGACCTCCGAAGACGACTCCGACGGTGCGACTGACAAAAACACGAAACACGAAAGTTTGCGCGCCGGTTTGGAAAACGCGCACGTCGTGATTCTGGCGTGCACGCAGACCAAGGAGAACGTCGGGATGGTGGACGACGCCTTTTTAAACGCCACGCGCGACGGGTGCGTGCTGGTGAACGTCGCGCGCGGAGGTTTGTTCCAGCCGGACGCGATCCTGCGCGCGCTGGACGGCGAAACGGCTGAAAAAAAAAAGTTGGCGTACGTCGCGTCGGACGTGGCGTGGGAAGAGCCGGTGAATCCGACGCACCCGCTCGTGCGACACGAGCGCGCGTACTTCACGCCGCACGTGGGGGGTGTGACGGACGTCTCGTATAAACGCATGGGCGAGATCGTGCGCGACGTCGCGCGAGTGGTGCACGAAAAGAGGGGCCTCGCGTATCTCGCGAAGCACGTCGCGAAGTGTAGCCCGGTGAACGTGCCGCAGCTTAAACAAACGTTCCCCGGGTTTCCGTTTTTGGAAGGCGCGCCGCCGACGACGCTAAACGGTGACTGAGGCACTATATATTCCATGAACGTGTGATGCGATGCGCGAACGAGACGCGCTACGCGAGTGGTTCACGAACGAACGACGTCGGTGTTCTGTTTAACAGTGGTTCGTTCGTCACGCTAGTACGTATCTCATCAATCGTCGCGCGCGGAGGTTTCGCGCGCGCGCGACGCCCGTCACTCGTCCGTGACGGCGGACCTGACGGTGGCCTGCACGTGCGCGGGCATCATACCCCCCTTCTTGCCCATCTTAAACCCGTCGCCGCCCGCGCTGTGGTCCTCGCCGTACCCCTTGTTCTTGATCCGACCCTTCACCTTGGACTTCTTCTGGAACTTGTGCTCGGCGCGTCTCTGCTTCTCCGCCTTCGGCTTCCCCATCCCCAGCTCGTCCATCATCTCCGCCAGGAGCTGCTTCGCGAGCGGGTCGTCCGGGGACATGCCGTCCGGCAGGTCGCCGGAAGACGTCCCCGCCTCCCCCGCAGCGCCCGAAGAGGAGCCGGGGGGGGGCGGCGCGTCCGCCGCCGCGTCCTCCTCCTCTTCGTTTTCCAAAGAAAAGATGGCGTCGCCGGCGACCCCCATGGGCCCGTCGTACCCCTCCGGCCCGACGCAGAACAGCAGCTTGCCGTTGATGAAGTCCTTCAACACGGCTCTTCCGGCCCTTTGCTCGTCCGGGCGGCCGTGCTGCACGGTCAGGCCTCTAGCTGCCGAGTACGCTCTTAAGAGCTCGCCGGCGGTGGCGTTTCGGTTCTGGTCCTCGTGCAGCGCCGGCAGCGGGAGCTTCATCTTATACACGCGCTCGATGAGTTGTCGCGGGATGCGCGCCGCGACGATGGAAACCGGCTGCCGCACGTCCGTCAGCCGGTCGATGGGCAACACGCCGTTGCACACCAGCTCCGCGCGGCTCGCGGTGAACGAGGGGAACACCAGGCCGGGACAATCCGCCAGGAGCAAACCGTCGCCGAGCTCGAGCGTCTGGAAGTGTTTCGTCTTTCCGGGAGTCGCGCTGACTCCGGTTTTCTTCTTCGCCACGAGCGCGTTCACGGTGGAGCTTTTGCCGACGTTGGGGTAGCCCACCATGCCCACCACCACTCTCTGGTCCTTGCGGCGCGCGCGAGCGCCCTCGCCGGCAGCCTCCTCCGCGCGGCGCTCGAGGATACAGAGCAGGTCCTCGCGCGCCAGCAACCCGGAGCGGTCCGTCGCGAGTTCGTCTCTTCTCGTATATTCGCGTATATTCGTCCCGTCGGCGCTCGGTCCCGTCCCGTCAAAGGCTTCGTTTCCCTCGTCGCTGAGCTCGTCCTCCGAGCCGGACGCGCCTCCGTCGAGGCCGTTCCCGACGCGCGCGGCGCGCTCGGCGAGCGACGCGGTCTCCAGAAGCTTCTGTTCCTTCTCTCTCTGCTCCGTCGCCTCCGTGGCGGCTTTCGCGGACCACCACAGGTACTCGATTCCGTTCGCGTCAAAGTACTCGGACCAGGCGTCCCTCAGCTCGCGACTGAGCAGGTCCGCCTTGTTCAGCAGCAGCATGGTCTTCTTACGCCCGCCGTCCAGCTCCTTCACGAACGCCTCCAGGTCCGGGCAGCGGTAAAACAGCGGGTCGCGCGCGTCGACCACCTGCACGACGATGTCGCTCCGCTCGCACACGCGCCAGAGCTGGCGCCAAATCTCCAGATTCTTCTCGAACGGCGTCAGAGTCAGCCGCTCGTCCTCCTCCACGGCCGCCAGAGCGCGGCGCCACTCCAGGAACGCTCGGCGTTCGTTCTGGTCCAGAACATCGGGGGGGGTCTCGCGCGTCCACGGCGGCCGCCGCGGGACTTTCAGTTTATCGCGGTGCGCGTTTTCCGCGTCGGCGACGCGCGCTCGACGAACGCGCTCGCGTTCCTCGGCGTTCGGGTCAGCGGCCGCGTTCGGGTCCGAGCCGTCGCCCATGCTGACGACGACCGCACCCCGGCGCTCGGCGGTGAAGTCGCGGTCGCCGAGCTCGGCCATCGCCAGGAACTCGTCCAGGTCGTTGCGTTCCATCACCGAGCGCAGATCCGGACGCCTCGAGCCGTCGGGGTTGAGATCCGCGACGTGGCGGTCGTAGCCCTGCTGGATGTATCGCCCGTCGTTGCCGCCGACGTGCGCGCCGTGTCTAGAAGCCTTGCGCGCGAGACCCTGCGTGTCGGCGTGCGCGGGAAACGTGTGCGGGGTCGGGGAGGAGGGACGTCAGAAGGTGGAGGGTGGAGGCGACGCGCGCTTGCGCGAAATCCAGGCGGCGGCGGCGGCGGACGTGCCGTGCCGACAGCGAGGCGCGCGAAACGGGCGGGGACGCACCGAGCCGAGGCCTCCGCCGCCGACGCGTCGGCCGGAGTTCCGTGAGCCTCCCATGGCGCCCGAGAGACGAAGCGCGGTGAGCGGGGCGTCTCCGTGTCGTGCGTGCGGGCGCGCGCGAGGCTGTGGAGAAGAGGTCTCAGAGAGGTTGGTGGGGAGCTTTCGCGGCGGGGCGTTCGTTGATGAAAGCTCACAGTGCAGTCTGACTGAATGCCCATACAAGCCGACCGCTTCTTTTGCGCCTGCGGCACGATCGATTACGGGCGACCGTCGCGCCTCGCGAGCCGCGAGCGCCACTCGACCGCGCGCGGCGACTCGGTGCGACTCTTGCCTCGCGTGACCGGCACCTGCGGCACGTTGAGCGACGGGCGGAGCTTCCCCGAAACCCGACTCGCGCGCCCGCAGAAGGCCGCACACCGCCGAGCGCCCGTCCCCGACGCCTCGCGGCAACAGGCACCATGGCCACCAAGGTGCAGCGCATCATGACGCAGCCGATCGTACGTCAACCAAGGACCCGCTCGGTTCAATCGCACGTCGGCACTGCGGAATCGTCCGCCTTGGATTCCTCGTCTCGCTCGCGCGTCGCGAAGCGCCCCCACCAACCGCACGCGCTGACCTCCCGTTCCACCATTTCCGAACGCCTCTCCCGCTCATTCCCGCAGAACCTGATCTTCCGGTTCCTCCAGACCAAGGCGAGGATCCAGATCTGGCTGTTCGAAAACGTGGACGTCGTGATGGAGGGCAGGATCATCGTACGTCCCGACTCGTGCTTCCGGAACGACCCGCCGCCCCGCTCGTGTCTCGCCCGGCGCGCGCCCGTCCGAGCATCGTTCCAGACACCTCTCTCGCCACTAGGGTAAAACGTCGCTCGCGCTTTTTCTTTTTTTGCAAAAAGGCATCACTTTTTTTTCGCCGTCGCGCCGCCGCTGACCTTTCTTCCCCGCTCTCTTCGTCGCGCAGGGTTTCGACGAGTACATGAACCTCGTGCTGGACGACACGGAGGAGGTGAACAAGAAGAAGGGCACGAGGAAAAGCGTCGGTCGGATTTTGCTCAAGGGAGATAACATCACGATGATGGTGAACGTGTCGGATGCGAAGTAGCGGGGGCGTTGGTTTTTTCTACCCTTCGTTCGCGGCGGGTCCCGCTCCCGCGGCGCCGCGCGTCGAATCCTTTTCGTCCCGGATACACATACCCGCGGTCGACGCATGAATACATATAGCCACACAGACACGCAGTCACGAAAAAGAGCGCGCGCGCGTTTCCGAGCGCCGTTGATCGGCACGCGCGTTCGAGCGTCGCCCGTCCCGTCGTCGCGCAAATGTCGATTTTCGCCATCAATTTTAGAAATCCGCAGCTCGCGCGAATGCCATTTCGGCGGAGCCGTTTTCCCGGACGTCCCGACCGCGGTCGCGTCGTGTCGTCACTCTCGTCGCGCGTTCGGAGGTGCGAGACGCAGCCTGGAAAAGAAGGCTCAGCGAGGGCTACGCGCGTGCTGGCCGCTCGTTCGTCGAGACGATGACCCCCGTCCCAAACGACCCCCCCCGGATCCCGTTCACGTACTGGGCGCAGCGCAAAGATCGTGTGTTCCTCACGTTGGAGTGCCCGAACGCCGAACATCCCAAGGTGCACCTGACGGACGACGGCGTGCTGACGTTCAGCGCGAACGCCAAGTCAGACAGCACGGAGGCGGACCACCACTACGAGCTTACGCTCGAGCTGCTGCACCCCATAAACGCCAAGGACTCGCAGATCCACGTGGGCCCTCGGCGCGTCACGATGGTCATCGCGAAAACCGAGGAGGTGAGCGGACGACGCGACGTTTCTTCGCCCTTCTTTTTGTGTTTCGGCGTTTCGGTTATTTTTTTTTGTCTCGCTTTCGGCGGCGCTTTCGACGCATCCGCCGTAGGACCGCTCGACCGACCCGATCGACCAATCGCGCTCACTGAAACCCGCCCCCTGTGCGCGAAAACGCTGCCACACTCCGTCTCCTCGCGAAAACGCCTGAATAATGCCTTTGTCGAAGAACGCCGGTCCGCACTGGCCGCGTCTGCTTCGTTCGTCTATAAAAAACCCGCACGTCAAGACCGATTTCGACAAGTGGGTGGACGAGGACGAGGAGGACGAAGCCGATCGCGCCGACGCCTTCGACATGTCCTCCCTGGAGTCCATGAGCAAATACAGGGAGGACGACTTCGTGGACCCCGCGGACTCGGACGACGACGAAGACATGCCGCCGCTGGAGCGCGCGAAGTAGGCTCCTGACGCGCGGCGGGAACGGTCGGCGCGAAAGACGCGAATCGAACAGCGGTTCTTTTTTTTGGCAATCACCGAAAAAGGTTTTCGCTCGCGCGTCCCGATCGAAATGCTTCGTCATCAATTCAAATCGACGCGCGACCCGACACGCGCCCAACCTCGACCCGCGGCGCATGCGCGTTTTCTCCGCGAAGCGCTTGGCGCTGCTCGCGTTCGCGCTCCTGGCGCTCCTGGCACTCGGCGCCGCGCAGGGCGGCGCCGAGCTCGAGCTCGCCGAGATTGACGACGCGGAGCTCGACGCGCTCCTGTCCGACGCCGAGGCGCTCGGGCTGGACACGGGCGACGACGTCGGCGCGGACGCCCCCGACGAGCCCTCCGGCGCGGTCGAGCTCGCTCCGGAGACGCCGGAGGAGCCCGACGAGCCCGAGCCCGCGGGCTCGGTCGAGCCCGATCCCGAGCCCGCGGGCGCGGTCGAGCCCGTCCCGGAGCCCGATCCCGAGCCCGAGCCCGCGCGGAAGACGCCCGAGCCCGTCCCCGAGAAAAAGGAGAAGCCGCGGCCCGTCGCGGCGGCGCCGGCGCCCCCCCCCGCGTACAAGAACAAAGGCCCCCCGCCGACGCTCCGCGTGCGGCTCGGGCAGGAGCCCGGCGCGTGCACGTACTGCAAGGCTGCGGCGCACAAGCTGCAGGTGGCGCTGACGCACGCGCATTTCGATCACCACGACGACGAGCGCTCGGTGGAGACGGCGCGGCTGGGGAAGGAAAAGTTACCCGAGGATGTGTTTTTGAGACACATGCGCGAGGTGTGCGACGACGAGGCATACTGGTCAAAGGTGTACGCCTCGTACGACTTCGACACCGGCGGGCGCGTGTTGACGGGTGCTGGCCTGGACTGGAGCACCCCGAACGACCCGCGCGCGAAGCACACGGGGCTGGACCACGCGCGCGACCTCAAGGCGGCGTGCAAGAAGATGGAGTCGGAGGCGGAGCACGCGGGCTTGTACCACGTGTTCTGGGAAGGGCGCGAGGCGTACACCGGGCGCAAGTGGTACTTCCAGGACGCCTTCTGCAACGCCAGGGGGCACGCGTGTCACCCCGCGACGCTCGAGGGGAGGGACGAGCTCTGAGGCATCGATACACGCGCCGCGAGGGGATGATTCCGTAGAGGCGGTGAGGTTGTTACTTTTTATTCTCGTCGCGAAAACGCCCTTCTCTCGCGCTTTTTTTTTCCCCGACACTCCGGGACGCGCTCGCACTTCGCGCCGTCATGCCTCCCCCGATCCCGGTGTCCCCGGGGTCGAAAACGGAGCGTCTGCCGTGGGAGTGCTACGTGCTCCGCGGCGCGCTCGACGCAGACGCGCAGCTCGAGTTGCTGGATAGCGTTGGGAGACTCGCTGGGGTGGGTTTCTCGGATTGGCCGACGCGAGCGTCTTCGCAAGACCACCCGATGATCATCACGTCGCACTCCTCGAACGCGACGCGTTCGAGGGAGTGTCGTCGCGCGTGCGGCCTCGCGAAGTGCATGGGCCACTGCGGAAGACACGTCGGCGCGCTCGTCGAGCGCCCGGAGGACATGTACGGACTCGCCAACGACGTCGCCGCGAAGATCGCGCGCGACCTCGGCGAGACGGGTTTCGCGATGGACTTTTTTTCCTCCGAGCCGGCGGATGACGGCGACGCGCGCGTCGGCGACGACGGCAAAAAACGCCGAACGTCGAACGCCGCCGGGACGCGTCCTTTCGAGGCGACGCACTTCTGGGGACTGGTCTACGGCGGCCGCGACGTCGCGGGTCGGGAGGAAAAGGATTCCGAGGAATGTTTTCGCGAGCGCGAGAGCGCCGTTAAAGGATCCCCCACCGCGAAACGACGAAAAAAAGCCGGCGAGGATGACGTACTCGGACCGACCGCGTCTGTGGTCGGCGAACCCTTACAACAAGCCGCTCGCGTCACTTTCGGCGGCAAAAGCTTGAGCGCGTCGAGAGGAACCGACGAGTTTGAGTCGTTTACCCCTCGCGATACCAAAAACAGCGGGCGCATGGCGAGCCACCTGGACCGGCCGGTCGGCTGGACGCTCTCGGTTTCCGTCGGGAAACCGGTTGTTTTCGCGCTCGGTCGGCCGCCGTCGAAAGACGCTTTGATGTACGGCGATTTCGCGAAACAAAAAGTCGCCACCTCGCCGGAGCAGAAACCGCCCGGAGTGAGCGTGGTCGTGCGCTCGGGCGACGCGCTGCTGTTCCGAGGCCACGCCGTGTTCCACGCCGTGGACGGGTTCGTCGAGGAGGAGGAAGAAGAGATGTCAAAAACGTTCGCGGTGGACGGGAAACACGGGACTCCTTTGTGGCGCGAGCGTCTTCTCGCGCCGGCGCGCGCTTCGCCGCGCTTTGGATGGCGACCCGAGCGACTCGCGTTGCTCTTCAGGCACGAAGTGGACGCCGCGGCGCACTAGCCAGGTGTGGGTAGTCGTCTGTTTGTTACGCATGTTACACTAACGCGTTATCATTTCGCTCTATCTGCCCTGCGCGGCGCGCACCGCACGCAGCGTCTGCGCGGCGTGCGCGGCATCCTGCTTCTTCATGCCCTTCAGCTCGCACACTTTTTCGAAATCCGCGGGGCTCCCGTCGGGCAGTAACGCGCCGAACGTGTCTCTTATGCCCTCCACAGGGCTCATCAGCACCTTGCACAGCGCCTCGCACTTCCCCGTCTCGCGCTCCACTAACCTCTGGTGCGTCCGCGAGATGACACCCGCGCTCGCCGTCTCCGAGAAGAACAAACCGTCGCCCGCTAAAGGCAGCTCCAGAAGCAAAGTTTTAACCGACTGCACGTCCAGCAGGAGCTGCTGCGCGCCAAACTCGCCGACGCGACGCGATTTCAAAATCGCGGCGTACGTCGAAACCGCAACCGCCGCCGCCAGTTTCTCGCAGAAAAACACGAACGTGTTCTTGCGCAACACGCGCCGCGCCGTGACGGCCGCGCTCGTCAACGCGGAAGCGCACGCGTCGACGTGCGCGCTCTGGTCGCCGACCGTCTCCAACACGTCCCAACGCGTCGCCGCGATTTTTCGCGCCAGCTCCGTGCGCGCCTCGGCGCCCGACACCAAAAACGCAGACGCGTCGCCCGCGAGGGACGCGAACGCCTCCTCCGTCGCGTCGACGTCTCTCGTGACCTGCTGCTTTAACGCGTCGGCGTTTAACGCCCGACGCATGGACTCCCCTAACGGCCCGACGGTCTCTTGGCACCACTCCGCGGTGTTCACGATCAAACAGAGCTTGACGACGGCGTCGGCGACGCGATGCGAAACGTCGCGCGTCTTGTTTGAATGTTTCGAAACGTCCCGCAGGAACGATCCGGCGTCCTCGGCGTTTTGGCGAAGCGCCGCCGCGTACGCGCGAAGCACGCGGCTGAACGCGCCGTGTAACGCGAGGAGGGGCTTACCTTTTGTGAGGTTCGAGCACCGCTTGAACACCTTCTTGATGTTCAAGAAAACGGCGCCGGCGCTGCCCAGCACCTCGCCCGACCCGTCAGACGCGCCGGCGACGGCGGCGACGGAGTGCGCGCCGCCTCCGAGTCCCGCGAGGTCCCCCGCCGAGCCCGGCTTCGACCCGCCGGGCAGTTTCTCCGCGGTGCCTAGCCGCGCCGCGATGGACGACTTGAGCGTGTTCTGAAAGCCGACGCTCTTCTTGTCGGAAAGTTGGCTTGACTCACTTGACTCTCTCTCGCCGAGACCTCCGTTTGTCGCGCCCCAGGTCTCCGACAAAAGCAGCCGCTCGAGCTCCTCCACCATCTGCCTCTCCTCCATGTCGACGTAGCCGCCGAGGTGGTCCTCGAAGCACGACGAGACGACGTTTCGGAAAGAAAGCGTCGACGTGTCACGCAGAGCCTCGGCGGCGCTGTCCATGGGAAGCGCGCGCCCGCCCTTCTGCTCCGCGAGACGCTCCTCTCGTTTCTTAGCGGCGTGTTTGGCGCGAACCGCCGACGCGGCGTCGGCGTCGTCGCCGAGCGCGGCGCCGAACGCGTCGTGCGTGGAATCCGATCGATCGGAAACCGACGAACTCGATCGAGCGTGAGACGCACCGTGAGACACACCTCCTTTCAACCCGAAGTGCTCGTCCAGGTCGCGCTCGAACGCCACCGTCTTGTGCATCGCCGAAAGCACCGTCTGCACCTCGGCGGCTCTGCCCTCGGCGTCCAGGAGCTCCGCCAGATGCGCGCGCGTGAGCTTGCACAGACTCATGCACAGCAGCTGCGGGAACCGCCAGTGCGTTGGGAAGACGCCGTACATCGTGTCCTTCGCCTTCAAGGTACGCTTGACCCAGGCGTACCGCCGTTCGACCTGGTCCAGGCCTTTCGACTCGCCGCCCGCGCCTGTGTTTTTGTCAAACACCGAGGCGTACCCGGTGAGCTCCTTGTTTGTCAGGTCGCCCGTCAACGCCTCGCGGTGTTTCGGGTCGAGCGCGTCCACCACTAAACAGGCGTCCCGCAGGCGCATAGACACTAATTCGTCCGACTCCACCACCGAGGGTTGCCAGTTGACGTGGAAGTCCTCGAACACCGCCGCGCGCAAAGCGCTCTCGCAGTCGTCGCGACGCCGCTTGAGCTCGGCGACTTTGGGCACGTCCGAGTAGTTTGCGAAATGCGCCGCGAGCTCGTTGACGGCGTCCAGCAGGTTGGCGCTTTCCTTGTACGCCCTAATCGACGCGAACCGCTCCAGCTGGTCCACCGCCGCGACGAGCATGGAAAGACGACGCAACGAAGTGATCGTGCTCGTCAAGTGCTTCTTGGCGAAATCGAGTTTCTTGACGTCCGCGCAGATGTCGCGCACCGTCGCCTCGCTCGTCTCGGCTTTCGCTTTGATGTCTTTGACTCTGTGTTCGAGTTCACCGATGGCGCTCATAGACTGCTCCAGGTCCGCCTTCGCGCGCGCGCCGCCCGTGCTCTGCGACCGCACGGCATTTAAGATCTCGTCGTCCACGCGGCGAACGCGCAGCTTAAGCTTCTGCAGAAGCGGGTCCACGCCCGCGAGCGAGGATTCGTCGGGGAAGAGACGGTTCAGGAACCCCACGGGATCGAACAAAGGGGACGCGAACAAAGAGACGTCGTTCCCGTCCCCCGAACCCGAACCCGAGGGCGTAGACTCGCCATGCCCCGCGAGCGCCGCGCCCGAAGCGGGCGCGCGGACGTCCTCCATCGCGTGCGAGCGCGCCCGAGGAGAGTGCCAGGAGAGGCGAGGAATTCCGACGCGATGCTCATGAGCGACAGATGTCCTCCCACGTGCGTGTGTTCAGTCTTTCGACGCACCGGGGCGCGTGAAATGCTTTCGCGAAAAGAACGCGTTTGTCGTCTACGAAAAAGTCGAAAATCGCGACGGCGCTACTCTCCTTTTACTACTCCTTCGCTTTCCTTCCCGGCGGGTCCGCCTCGAGCCTGTTGAAGAACTCGCTCAACACACCGACACTCTCCCTGGGCGAGTTAAACACGGAAACGAGGTGCCGCATCCACTTACTGACCATGCTTTTGTTTTTCTCCGCGTCCGCGTGCTTCGCGAAGCGCGCGTCCACTAAAAAGATAGCGGCGTAATCGTGTAAGTGCCGCACGCACCGTCCTAGGGCTTGGTTATACGCGCGGAACGCTTGGTGCGTGTACCACTCAGAACCGCTTAACATCGACTGGTTTCGCGCATACTCCGAGTTGTTATACTCCTTCTTTAACCGCACTTTCACGTCCCCGACCGCCGGGAACGGGATCCCGACGCAAAACACCGCGCGCGCGTTTTCGTCTGCAAAATCCAAACCCTCGCTCACTTTGCCGCGGTACACGGCGAGGAACACCGCGCCTTTTTTATCGCCTTTGTTCACCGAGTCGCGAAACTTCTCCAAAGTGGGCGCTAAAGTCGAAGCGCCGGGCTCCTCCCACACCACCGTCTTGTGTTTCTCGATCTTTAAAAGCGTGCCGTCGTCGCGCCACCGCTCGACGACGCGCCGGATGAGCGAGTACTTGGGCAGAAACACCAACACGCCGCCCGGGATGACTTCGCGCTCCAGGTACCGAAGCAGAAACGCGCCGAGCGCGCGGGGCGTGCCGTCCGCGTCCTGCGCCTTCGCCGTGAAGTCCCCGAGCACGTCCGACGCCTCGACGTGGATCTGTGTCGGGGGCACGACGTGCGGCGCCTCCACCTTGATGGGGAACGGAACGCCGAGCTCGCCCTCGAGCGAGCCCATCGGCGAGAGCGTGCCGCTGGTCACCACCACGCACCGCGCCGCGTCGGAGACGGGCCGAAACGAAACCGCGGGGCGCAGGCACCACAGCCCTAGGCCGGCGTTCGCGTTCGCGTCGACGTTTCTCGTGTCGCCGTTGTGATTGTTGAAACCACCTCCAAAACCGCCGTTATTCTCACCCGCGTTGTTAATGTCGGAAGAGATGCACGCCGCGAACTCGCGCGGCGCGTCCAGCGCGGCGAGCAGACCCGCGCACACGCGGTGGCACGTAGCGACGGCGTTCAAACCGAACGTGTTGCCGTTTCCGGAAATCTCGCGAACCAGCGCGCCGTCAAACGCGGTGACGCGCGAGGCGTCCGCGACGATGGACCGCGCGAGCGCTCGCGCGGCGGACGCGTCGGGCGCGGAGCCGGCGCGGGTCCCGTCGAACGTGCGCGGCGCCAGCGCCTTGGCGATGGCCGTCGCGACGTCGTCACCCTTCCACAGCGCCTCGCCGGGCGCCGCCTCGACCGGCCCGCCGAACGCGTTGAACCGCCTCTTGAAAGATTTCGACTTAGCCGACGACTCGGCCAGCGACCGGTTGACCCAGTCCTTGAGCGGGCGCATGAGCCTCGCCGCGACGTTGGCGTCGTCCAGGAACTTGGCCACCGAGCCGAGCTGCGCCGCGGTGTCCTCCAGCTCCTTGACCGAGATCTCCATGGACGCGCCGTCGCGGCACACGTCCTCCACGTTGTGCCCCTCGTCGATGATCACCGCCGCGCCCGTCAAGTCAATCTCCAGCGCCGCGCGTATGTTCGCGTCGAACACGTAGTTGTACGGACACAGCACTAAATCGGCGTTCTTGTGCAGGGCGCGCATGGCGTAGTATTGGCACCCCAGGTGCGACTTCGCGACACGATCGAGGTCCTCCATGTCCCACACCCTCGCGCGATGCAGCTCCTCCACAACCGCGTTCGTCTTGTTGTACCACCCGCAAGCCGTCTCGCCGCGGTTCTTGTTCTTGGTCAACTCCGCGCACTCCTCGTCGTTCTTGCCGATGGGGCAGTACTGCTTGCGGCTGCCGAGCACCGCGTATTTCGGGGCGTAGGGCGTGCGCTTCAGCTCCCGCACGAGCTGGTGCAGCTGCGAGTGCGTGCGCGAGCACAGGTAGATCTTCGGCACGCT